>JACCDQ011549363.1_pt1 | contig 97944 bp, 155 predicted proteins | sample 7446031 | NCBI WGS metagenome assembly JACCDQ01 (sample SAMN15323442, study PRJNA562643) | freshwater metagenome | isolation source: river surface water | place: USA:Blue River Watershed | collected 2017-08-17
ACTCGTCCGGTTGAAGGAAATCTCCGGCTGACCCAGTCCGGTTGAACATCCTGTTGCTCATCGATCTCAAACGACCCGTAGTGTTTGATTAGATCGGCTTGTTCCGATACTGTTAGTGTGATCATTTGATTTCGAAATACGTGTAGACCGCTTCATCCATACTCGGCCCGAACTCCATTCCCACTCTGGCGATCTGGAGTGTTTCTTTGATCAATAGCTCGGCGAACTCGTCGGCAACATTCTGCCAATTCATAGGGTCTTTTGTATGTTTGATTACACACTGAGCCCACAGGTCTCTGATTCGGTCATTCATTTGACGATCTCCAGCTTAACTACACCATTGCAATCGAAGAACCTGACCGAAGACATATCTCGAGCGGTTCCGAGGTCTTTGCATCCGATCTCACTTGCTCTCGCTTCTGCTCTGTTGTTTCTTTCCCATACGATATGAATGACAATCAAGAACACGCCGGCGAACACTGCAACGACTAACGCTACGATAACTTTGGAAAATTTGTCCATCATTCAACTCCGAAGCGTTCGTTCAGGCCTGCAATCAGATCGATGCACTTCTCCGCACAGATATCGAAATCATGTGCATGCTGGACGTTTTGTTCTTCCCACGAAAGAGCGTATAGACGTTCGGACTCTTCCATTAAATGATCGGTTACTTCTTGCAGGATCAGCTCGGCGAACTTATCCGCAAACTGTTTGCTGACCGCATGAGCATATCCTTCCGGCCGATACATTTCATCGTGGACCATACTTGACATCAGCGCCTGCTCGGCGAGTTGTTTAATCTTATCACTCATCACTTGTCCTTCTTGAATAGACTCCAGCCCGTGCTCTTTGGTGCTGGCTCCGGTTCCGCTTGAACAGCAACCTCAACTGGTGCTGGTTGTTCGTCTTTGAACTTGACTGGTTCCGTTTGCAATTGATCCGCAATCCCCAGCGACTCACACAAACGACGAGCAAGATTATCAGCGCCCTTGACAACATCCTTTGCGATCAAGTCAACATAGGGTCCTGCCATCTCCGGCCGAATCCTGAAGCTGAACGACTCATAAGCACCATTCTGGAATCGAATCTTCCCGGTGTACTTCCCTTTGTCTTCTCCGTAAGAGATGAACTCCAGCTCAATCTTTTCCAAACGCCAATCGTCACTCATTCTTCAACTCCGAAATGTTTTCTAATCCTATACTCAGGCTTATACGCACTTTGTTCTGCAGCAATATTAGCACATTCCCGAACAATCAACTCGGCGAACTTTGTATCACGGTCTTGTTGAAACTTGCGAGGATTTGCAGGACGACCATATGAATCTTCTTCGGGATTCATCTTGTAAGCATAATTGTCAGCCTGTTCGGCAAGTTTTTCAATTCGTTCGTTCATCATTCAACTCCGAAATGTTTCTTTATCATGCCTGCTGATTCTTCACGGCAAACATGAACATATCCTGCCCACTCTTTTCCATCTTTATCAAGCACAACATCCATACATTCCTTGACAATCAACTCGGCGAACTTTTCTAAAAATTTGTCAGTTACACATTCGAGCCCGTAGTCACTGATATCACTGGCCTGTTCAGCAAGTTCTTTAATTCGTTCGTTCATTTTAGAATCCATCCTTGACAATGATTGCCAGGCCCATGATGATAACAGGCATCATAACGATAATGAGATTAGTAATAGCGGTCATACCAGTTCTACCTTTCCTTCGTCAATCATTTTGTCCCACGCTTGACAGCGATACCCATTGGTAAAATTTTTGTAGACAGTGCCGTCTTTTTTGATTTTTTCAAACTGATAACTTTGTCGTCGAGGATCCTCTCGATCTTTGCCATAACACATTGTAGCACCGATCCACTTGACACGATACAAGCCTGTCTTCCAATCATCCTTTTTGTGAATGCCAGGAATGACTTCTTTCAGTTTGACAACATCACCAACTTTGAGTTTGAAGTTCATACCAGTTCTCCGGTTTCATCGTTGACACAGCCTAGATAGGCTGCCTCAACATATAATTTGATATCAGGTGTGTTGAACAACAAAATGAAGTTGTCTGCCTGCTGTTTGGTTGTAAATTCTTTTTCAAGAAGAACCTTATACAGATTAGGCTTACCGTTCTCTAGGGGGTGGACTTGGACAATATGTTTGTATTTGGTCATGCGTCAATTATCTTCTCAATTGGTTTATTTGGCAACTAGCTAGATATACTCTATGATACACGTTTACTGCTTCTACTCCACCAAACAAATTGTCCTGTCGGACCGTCCGTCTGCCGCTATCATTGACCGGTACAGCCGGCAGTATGAGATATTGAATTCATTCCGCGAGAAAGACTCCGCTCGCGTCATTATCAATCGTCTGAGCCGGAATTACCACGGGTTCGAGATTGTTGAATGGTACATTCCTGAGAAAAGACAGCTTCCGCCGTGGACGGATGAGCGAAGAGCTCACCACAGCAAGATGATGAAAGGGAAAGTGAAATCGGAAGAGGCAAAGGCAAAGACATCCGCTAAGATGAAGGGGAGGTCTAACTTTGCTGGCAAGAAACACCGCGAAGAGTCTAAGCAAAAGACTTCTGTTGCGATGGAGGGGAATGATAATGTAGCTGGGCTGATCTGGTGCCATCACCCTGTCACCGGCGAGGAGAAGCGAGTTGCGTCCGAGCTTGATATCCCTCCAGGGTGGAGAGCTGGCCGAGAATACTATTCAATCGAGGCGTTGGTCCTCAATCAGAAGTGATCACTTCCACAGCTTCAACAGGTTAACGAACTCCGGCCACTCGGTGTCGTGACGAGGACACAACACAATACCAACCTCTTGGCCACCCATACGATCTTCCGTGATCAAACGAGTGTTCAGCAATGTCTTTAGCATTGCAAACTCTGCTGGTGTAACAGCACAAGTCACCTTCTTGAAGCTCAGTTTCAACCACTCCCTGTAGTTTGGTGTATCGCCGAATGTGGTATGGCATAGCAAGCTAGCGTGAGCCGCAGTATTCATTGCGATGCCGACTGGCAGATCCTCTTTGAGGCAGATATACATTTTCATACTCGTTTATTCCATTTTGCAATTGTTTCTTCGATTGAGTCACCCATCACTGTAGCACCGCAGCCGCCTCCAGTCTCATCGCAGACGAGCTTGTAGCACCACTGTTCTTTTGGTACCTCGTAGATGTCGACATAGTGACGGTAGCCGTCTTCTTGTACCCAACCGAACCCTGCTGGATATAGTGTATCATGGTTGTTGATGTCAATGCTCTTTCCGCAGAACGGGCACGGCTTCGCTTCGGTCATTACCACATGCTCCCGCTGTCTTCGCTCTCGGAAGGCGAATAGTATACTCGGCTAGCAGCTTGCTTCTGTTTGTACAGTTCTCGTTGTTGAGCATAGAACCGGTCAGACTCCTCTTCCCGTCTAATTCTCTGGCGATACTCGCTGTCGCTCATGTCGCCGTCATAGTAATCATCATCAGCATTCATTTCCAAACTTTCCTTCATTATACGCTTGCCACCACCCATCACTCCAATCATACCAACCAGGAATATTCTCTAGCCCGTGTGGGTTGGTCTGCCAAGGTTTTCCGTTGAGGCACGCTAGGTAACCTTGTCCGCGTGGTGTGGTTAGGTTGATTGCCATCACCACTCCTCATCATCAGTTTTCGATTTCACATACACCTCGATTGCAGCCTTAGCAGCCAGGTAGTTCAATCGCATTTGGTGGAACACAGGATCGTCAATGTCACTCCAGTCAGAGTACCCATCAAAGCAGTAGTCGGTACCCTCTTCCTCGATCCGGTAATTGACTTCGTTGAATCGATTTTTCATCGGCCTTCCAGGTAAGCTTCGATATCTTTAATAAACACAGCACCACACCAGATCATGGCAACCCACGCAGGAACCTGCTGTCCATTGTACGATTGAATCGCAAACAGGAGCACACACAGCCCTGTGATAATAACACTAAAAAGTTTCCAGTTCATTTCTTTGCCCACACTCTTTCGTTAAGGTAAATTGCTGTTCGGTTCGTGCACGTGACACTCTCGGCACCATTGAACATCGCCGAGACCTCGTAAACTTTGTCGATACCGCCGCACGCTTCAATTGCAGTCTCGATATCGTTTATGTTGACTGACTGATAGCAACCAGACAACATAAACGGGACTGCCAGAATTAGGTATTTCATTTCTTCTCCACGAGGAATACAGCAATACGCATAGCTGAAACAATAGATCCAACGATCATAATCAGAGGGACTGTGATCGATGGAGCGATCACCGCTGCTGTTGTTACAGCAGCGGTCAGGAAAACAATCGCGATCTGGACAGTAATCGGAAACGCTTTGAATTTTGCAAACATCAGATACTCACTTCAATAAAATCATTTTCAAACGATGAGCCGGAAGTCATCACAACAGTTGCAATGTCGTTGAGGTCTTTTCGCTCGCGCCACGTTCCAACCTTATAACCCCAGACATCTCTCAAGCCAAGGATCTTATTGACATGATCAACATAGATCCAGTCCGTGCGGACAAACGGAATGTTCTCACCTTTAATCGACTCAGCAATCCTGGTCAGGAACGTCTTGAACTGGTCATAGTTGCCAGCGACAACAAGAATCTTATTGATTGGAAGGTTCACTTGGTTTCTCCATTGTGTAGTACTTGTACATCTTGACGATGTGTGCAAACTGCATCGGCTCGTGGTCTGGGTTTGGGAGTTGGTCTCCGTACATCTCAACGAGCTTGTTGTAGTGTTCAATCAGTTGTTCGTTCGTCATCTAAGTCTTGGTCTTCTTCATAGCGATAGTCGTCCGGATCAGTCCAATACTTCTTCAGCAGACCTTCATAATTGCTTTGTGCGCAGTTGTGTTTGTACAGATGTCTACCTTCAAAACCTCGACCCCAATCGAAGTAACATCCCTTGCAACACCAATCACGATAGTATACAGCATCTTTCCGTGGACGGCGACTGTCCAAGTATTGGACCTCGGGCATGTGTCGAGGGACATACTTGAGCAGTTTCTTTTTGCGTTGACGGATATTCATTTCGTAATCCTGAATCCAATGTACCACAGATCGATTCTGGCAAACCAGTTGCCATTGTTCTTTCCGAACCCAATCCGCAGCATTCGATTGTCTTTGTCAAGGTCAATTTTAGAGATCATATTTTAATTTCATCAACCATTTTGATGTGCGAACCCGCCGTTGTATGCTGCCCACTGATTGATCGCCAAGATGAACTGGATGTACGCAGCATCACGCTTGTCGTTGGAAGAGAACACCATTGAGCCCGATCGTTGCTCGTCGAGGTACTTTGCGCCAAGCAGCCACAGCCGTTCAGTTTGAATGTCCATACGTGACCGCGAGATCACCTCGTAGCCGTTCGTTGCCTTGAAGTGAAAGTACGGACCATCATCGTCGCCCATGTAGATCGTTTCTGGATCCTGGTAACCGATATCGAACGTCAGCCGGCGCGTTGTCTTGATCAAGTAGTAGGAGAGGATCAGTTTCATTTGCGACCTCGAATAAAACTCCACCAACCTTTAGGTGCTCCGACAGGAGGCTCTTTCTCATCATACCACACCCCGGTAGGACCGCAGGTAGGTTCACCAAACAGCTGTACACCTCTCACTGCAGATGCGAACTGAGACTTCACTTGCCCGTCAACTGGATTGATACCAAGTTTCGGGTGCTTACAGAACACCAAGCCGCTTGCGACGGGGCTCCACGAATGTTTGCAATTTGTACAGATGTTCATAATCAAAATGGAATGTCATCGTCCCAGCTGGCCGGAACAGTAAAGAGAGGTTTTGGTGCGAAGTAGTCTGGGTTATCGAAGTTCTCAAACACTGTAGTGTAGCTGCCCCTCAACCTGTCTTCATTATCACATAGAACCTTTACGGTGTCAAGAGTTGACCAAGCACCGTGCGGTGCATCGATCGTTAGGTGACCGTTTGTGTACTTGCCTTCCCATGCACCATTGACGACCCAGAACTTAAACTCATTCGGGTTGCTGTAGTCTTCAACGTCAACGAGCAACTCAGGTCGCTCGTCTGTTCCTAGCATCAGTCTCATCTCAGCTCCGGATCTTTGTCATAACAAGTCAAGCACACAGCATCATACTTCGGCCCCATGCAGTGGTAGATTGCTCCATTGCAGTATTTGCACAGGATGAATGCTTGAGTGACGATTGAACCCTTTGGAGGGGCGTACAGCTTGTAGTACCCCTCTTCGCGCTCGATGTACCCAATCAGCTCTCGATCATCCCCAGGTTCGGTGGACTTCTGCAATTGTTTCGATTCCGTCATACTCATCAATCTCCCACTGGATACCGTCAGGAATTGTCACGACTGCTAGTTCGGCATACTCACCCCAAGACTCTTCACCGAGCTCTTCGACTGTTTGAACCAACTTTGGATCACTGCGCTCGATGGAGTGCTCGGAGAAGTATAGGCCATTGATCGCTGCGTAGTCTCGCGTCCGCGCAACTTGTTTCGATAGCTTCTTATATTCTTCGGCTGGTACTTTGTAGTAGTGATCGCAGAACCCATCACTATCGTGGTACAAAGTCAGACCGGCCAACTCAGCGTATCGCATAACAGCTTTAGGTGACAGACTGAACCCACCGTAGCATTTGTTGATAACAACTTTCATTTCAATCCTCAAATTTAATTTTGAAACACGTTTTGTCTTTGAATTTGCGGTATGCTAGAGTCAGGAATCCGGGTGTCACTCGCCCAGTATTGCCGCTTTTCCACCGGCGCTGCTGAATGCGCTCTCGCACGTAGTTGAAACTTCCTCCCACCAACGCAACACACAGCAACAACAGAAACGTTGCAAGAACCATGAAGAGGAATATTGTTGACGGAAAGATGTCACGTTCGGTATCCATCGCTAGCATAGCCAGATCGTACACTCCATAACCAACCCACACCAGAACAACCGCAAACAGCGTGTATGTGAGAAGTGCTTTGAACGCGCCCTGTACAACAGCTCGCATGTACGTACAGAAGTCTGTACCGTGGCGAACTTCATAGTTGCTGACTCGCTTGCGGCCGTAGTTTGCTAAGCGGAAGTGCCAAGAGTCAGCATTCAAGGTAAATTGTTTCATTTCAATTCCGTCAGTTCCAAATATTCGAAGTTGTCATTATTATGGCCTGGATTGATCGCATCAACCAACGCCCGGTACGCTCGAACCATCATCTGGTAATCGCGTGCCGCGGCGACCTTCTTGCGAACAATCTCAATATCTTCTTCCAGTCCCCAATTGTCGAGGCAGGAGATCATTGTCTCAATATGCTCAGCGAGCTTATCGGTAGTTGATGCGTCATACACCTCGATGTCGCCGTACGACTTCCAGATCAGGACTTTCATCAGATGTACCCGAGAACGGTTCCCAGAGGAGCGACGAAGATGCCGACAACACGGAGGATCAACAAACTGGTGAGGTCAGAGAAGTTCGAGTGAGCGATTGTCACAATGTTCATCACCCAACCATACACAAGAGCGATGATAATGGCCAGATAAGCGAGGATTGCTAGCAGACCACCAACAGTAGATGCGGTTTGGTATTTCATTTTGTTTCTTTCAGTTAGATGTTTTCAATGCCGTTCAGCTTCCATGCACTACCAAACTTCTCGTAGTGCCACACTTGATTAACTTCAGCACCATCGTCGGTGAAGCCATACCACACGCTGAACTCTCGACCGTTCTGCAGTCGAACATTGTGATTGACGTTGTGGAGGTTGATTGTACTTGGTTCCAGATTGCTTGTCAACTCATCGACTACATCCGGGCCAAGCAGAGTCTGCAGAGCTACAACATCAGCGGCACCGAATGCCTTTTGGATTTCCCAGAATCGTTGAGTTGGGTTGAATGGTTGAGTGCTCACGCCACGCTCCTTTTGAACATAGTTACGGATCAGTTGAAATGCTTTGTATGCGAGCCAAGCAACGCCCACGAGAATTGCAACCAGGAAGACGAATCCAATTACATCACCAATAAAATTCCACATTGTGTATTCCTTTTTGTAAGTTGAGACCCCGACAGGGTTGAATTGATTGTCCGTGCTAACAACACCAGGACTTGTGGCAGTGCCAGAAGAGACTGAACCACCGCCTCCACTACCATTGTTGATCACTGTAGTACTGCCACGGTTGTGGTTGTTGAACAGAGCATTGCCAAGCATATTGCCGACCAGCGAACCGCCAAGCGAGCTCATAAACATGCTACCGTTTGTTACGCTCGGCTGAGGGACTGGAGCATAACTGTAGCTGGGAGATGGAGTGTAGTGAGGAGCTGGCGGGGAAGTGAAACCTCCAGCTGGGGTTGCTGGTTTCGTTGCAGCGACATCATTGCGAGCTGAATTAGTCACTTCAGGCTTGCGAACACCAACGGATGATGTTGTACCGCCGATACCACCAGGCTTGCTTGGAGCGGGAGCAACGCTCGGAGCCTTTGGGGCTGGAGCGCTGAATGAGCGGCTGGGAGATGAGATGCTGCTTCGGGAACCTCCAGAGAATCCACCGCCAGATCGGCCAATGCTTCCAGCCTCAGCGACTGTAGCGAAAGCTGCTGCGGCAATCACTACAGAGGTTAATATCTTATTGCACTTCATTACAATTTCCTTCTTTAATTACTTAATAATCTCAATGTTCAACAGTTTCTCAGGCAAATTAGCAGCGCGTCCCTGAGCCTTAGGCATAATCATTCGAAATGTCACTTTAGACGCGGCTGAGTCAACTTGCACTGCCATCTTAAACATATCGATGAAGTCGTAGTCGTTGGAGATTACTGTGATCTCGCGATACCCCTCAGACACAGCTCGCTGGATGTATGCGCCGATAAACTTATCAGTCACTTCTTTCTTAGCGGTCATTCCAGCCAGATAGATCTTGTTCATGCCAGCGACATTGCGAAGTATCTTTGGCTCATTGTGGTTAGTCTCCTTCATCTTAATGAAGTGAGTTTCTGTACCAGTGTTGGCCACGTACTTCTCATAAGCCTTTAGTGCTTGAGGGATGTTCTGATCGCCGTCAATGAACGCGATTTTCTTCGTACGGAAGAAACTGAGAAACTTTGCAATCATGCTTCCACCTCGTCCAGGATGCGGTTGAAGTCTTCGACCAGCACAGTGTTGCGGACTTCACCGTACACCTTGAACGGCTCATCCACCTTAACGGTGTGCTGAACTTTGCCACCGTATTTTACACGACTTTCGGTGACAAGACCACTGTACGGAAACAGGCCCATATACAGTCCGTTGATTCGTTTGCCTTCAAGATTCCAGTTCATATCAGTTCCTTGTTGCTATGACTCTATTATCTTCGATTTGTGCAATTAGGTCAACAAGCTGACGTCACGTAAGCTCTTTCTGAACTTGCTCGATGTGCTTGCAGACTCTTCGATTGAACATAGCAGATGGGCAGCTGCACTTCCAGGTATCATCCCGCCGCGACACAGTATAGACGTCGCCTTTGCTACCTGTAATGTGCCACACCTGCTTATCTCCTGACACATCCTTTGTCTGAACAATCAACTTAAAAGTGCGGCCTCGTGTATTGAATGCAATCGGGTTGTTGAATAGTTTTGGGTACTTCTCGCCAGCTCGAATGAAACCATACATCCATTGTTTGTCATCGGACAGAATGTATTGGTGGTTGTCATAATTGCCGTCCCACTTAGTTGTTTCTTGCACAGTGATCATAAGGAAACCCTCAGTTGTTGAATCAATTATCAACGAGCTGAGGGTTTTGGGCAACTAGAGGGAAAGTGTTAGGTTATATTCTTCCACTTCACGTGACCAGCTTGTGGGTGGTCACTTGGATACTTTTCATTATCTTTGTTGATGAAGTGTTCAGCGTGAGTTACTTTACGGCCACTCAAACCAATGTGGAAGTCAATCCTATGACGAATATCAGCACCGCCCGTTACTGCATGAACGATGTGTGTATCATATTTGTCGTCGACAGAAGACTTGTCTACGGAATGTGCAAACCCCTTACTCTCAGCCCCCGCGATGTGACGAAGATAAAGTGGATGTCTCATTACAGCATCCATCGTCGGCCGATTAAAATGCTGCATTACCTCTTTACCGCTCATTACCAGAGGCTTGCCCGAAGCATCTCGTTTTGGTTCGGGCATTTTAGTTTGCTTCATGGCTTCTGTAATAAAATCTTTGTATGTTTTCATAACACCTCCTGGAGGTATTTATTCATCATCATCACTTTTCAATTCAAAGATGTAATGGCCACCTCGACGGGATTGAATCCAATGGAAGTGCCACAGCATATCGTTCTTCTCCATTGCTCGAATGATCGACTCATTGCCAGACCAGCCAGCGGTTGAGATGTGGAATCGTTTGGTTGTGTCAGGAATTTGTTGTTCCGTCCAGTCATCAACACCACCATCAGTCTCTGCCCATCCCCAACTCTTGAGGTGCCAGATCGATTTGATAAACTCGAACCAACCTTTCGGATCATTCCACGGCCATGCCTCGATCAACTCGAGTGCATGATCCGTTGGATAGCCATCTTCATCAAGGGTGTCTAAGTCCAGAACGTCCAGAGCAGCGAAGCGCTGCAACATTTGCTGATGCAGCTCCTCACCTTGCAGTCGAAACTCTTCGCGAGTTGGTTTTGCTAGTTCAATCATACTTTCTTTGCGTTAGCACGAACTTCTTCGAATGTGTACTCTTTGGTCAGCTTGCCGTCACGGAACACTTCAATAAGAGCTTCGTTCCAACCGGCGACACCTTTGTCGGACCAGTACTTTGGCTCTGCAACTTCGGAAGCGAATTCACCACCGGAATTTGTCCACAGAGTAACACGACCCTTCTTAGACTTCTTACCACTGTCGGTGATAGGGTCTTTCTGCACATCACGCCATTCACCATTGACTTGGGCACTGGAACACTTCATAGCAAACTTTTGAGTGTCGCGATCAACTTGCTGAAGTAGGGCTCCACCTTGACCAAAAGCAATATTGTCAGCACTCCAACCCATAGCCATAAAGCCTCCGAGAATGCTACGAATAGTAAGTTCGTTAACACCATCGCCTTGAATAAGTCGAACATTGTTGAGGACTTTGAATCCTTTTGCATTGACTGTGTATCCAAATTTCTCTCCAAGAATTTCAATCAACTTTTGGTTGACTTCAACAGGATCGCCGCTATCAGGGCGGATAACGACAGTAGCACCGCTGTCGATCACTTGCTGGCGGAGCTCTTCTCCCCACAGCTTGCTTGCAGCATTGAAGATATCATAGCTGTCTGAAACAACGGCGACGATACTGGCTGGTTTGGCAAATTGGTTGAGCATGTTTCGGTAGGCTTCAACTTCATTGTCTCGACCCCAACTAGTAATTGTACTGTGCTCTGCGGCAGGGATAGAGAAGCCAGCCACCCCAGCATTGTAATATTCACGAGCAAAAAGAATACCGCTAATGGTATCAGTCCCCATAAAGTTGACGAGGTGAGCTGCTCCACCGATACCGGCAGATTCCAAAGAAGACACGCCACGAGCACCGAAATCGTGCAACTTAAAATCAATAAGAGTAGGGTCACCTGTACGCTCCAAGTAGTCAGCAATCACTTGTTTGATTGTGTAGCTCTGAGTTGCAACGGTAGTAGGGTACCACACAGCGCGAAGCAGAGCAGTCTCCAACCATGTGGTCAGCCAGAAACATTCAGGATCCGTGTTTTCAATAGTCGCCAGTACGTTCTTAACAGGAACGACAGTCCCTTCAGGTACAGCTTTGATAACGACAGGAAGGTAACCTCCGTGTGCCCGTAGAATGTATTCCCATCCTTGTCGGTTAAAGGGCTCTCCGTGAGCAGTGAGAATCTCATCAGCAATATCAATGTCGGCTTGGGTGATTGGCTCAAGTAGGTATTCCTTGATGAATGCCTGCAGACCAAAGAACACAGTACGGTCGTAGCGGCCACCGCGTGACTCGATGTAGCTGTATACACCAGTGGTGCCGGCAGGGTACTGCAAAAACATAGATGTCTTGTATGAATCTGTGTTAAGCAAAAGGTTTTTAGCGAGTTTCATAGTAAGCTCCTTACTTTGTGGTTGATAAACAATTATACAATGGATTTGGTTTAACGGGTAGCGAAGAATGCGGGCATGGGCACCACACCGGTCACTTTGGAAATGATTGCAGCGTGGTCGTCATACAACTCAAGAGTGTTCAGCACTTGTGTCAATGGAAACCATTTGCATTCAGCCGCGTCGTCAGCACCGTTAGCTCGAGGCAGACTTCCATCAGGGTTAGGACTGATCCGGAAATAGACAGCCAGAGTGTTTCGTGGAATACCGAATGAACGTGCAGGAGAATCGAATAGCTCAGTCTTTACGATTGACCCACGAAGCACTTTCTCAGGAACTCGGATGTTTGTTTCCTCTTGTAGTTCTCGTACTGCGCAGTCCAAAAAGGACTCGTCCCGGTTTTTGAACCCACCAGGTAAAGCCCAAGCTCCTGCCCCGGGCGCAAACTTTCTCCGGATGAGAAGAACGTGACCTTGACATTCAACGACAGCATCTCCGCAGTTGAAGTTGAGGGTTTCGGGGAATGGGTAGTTGGCGAATCGCGCAGTTTCGTTTTCATAGTACTTGAAGTCGTCTTTAACGGTTTTTGGTAACTCAGGGCTGTCGGTCTCATACATCGACTGGCGGATACCAGTAGCATGGACGGCATACTGAGCTTCGATATCTTTGAACTTCCAATCTGGGAACCAGTTGAGGTAGGCATTGCCTTCCTTCATGTGACCGAACAGAATTGGTGTTCCCATGTTGTAGTGATCAACTGTGGCACGGATGTCGGCAAGCCACTGAGTGTCGTTGTATGGATAATCATTCAATGGAACCAACTCGACGTTGGAGATGTGATTGGTCCACAGCTTGGAACGAATCATATTGACTCGTTCATCATACGTCCACGGATTCTTGATCGATCGGCATGCGTTAGCAGAGCCGACGAGGATGTAGAGCTTGTCTACTTGAGATGCCGCGATTCCAATTGCGTGGATGTGGCCTTGGTGAATGGGCTGAAAGCGCCCGATAAAGATACCAGTTTTCATGTCAGACTCCCTTGACAAGTTTGTAAATAGCGATTGCTTGATCGGCGGTGAGGTTGTGCTCTTTGCACCGATTAGTCAGCACGCGAGCTTTCGTCAGATACTGATCGTGAGCGTGGCCGCTCCAGTTATCCAGGCCATCTTTCATCTCATAGAACCAACCGCAGCCGTCCGTGTGGTTCCATGTGCACAGCATGGCGTGGAGTTCTCGTGCGAGTTGTATTTCAGGGGATTCGAGCTTGGCTGCTTCGAGCTTCGTTTCCAGCTCAGCCACCTCTTGTTTGCGTTTAGCGATGTCGGCCTCAATTGAGGCGATTGTTTGATAACTCATTTCTAACTCCTAGAAAATTGTTGATGTGTTATTATATAGTCGATTGACTTTGTTGTCAACCAAGTTTCGCTTTGATTTCCATGTAAAAAGTTTGGTACTTGGCAATCCGAGCGATGTCTTTTTCAGTGACACCCTTCAGGCGGCGAATGTCTGTGTTGTGACGCAAGTCGGCCATCTTGACACGCATTGCATCTGGGTTAGCAAACACGCCTTCTTTGTACTCTTCGTACGTTTGGCCAGGTTGCTTTGTCAGAGCACGGATGCCCATGATAACTCGTTGGCTGATCCCAGCGTCACGAAGGTCTTGATAGGTGACACTTGTGTCTTCAATCACATCATGGCCAAGAGCAATGCACTGTAGCTCTTCATCGTCACTCTTGAGGTAATGCATCACCTTCAGGGGGTGCAGGATGTAGGGATTGCCACCACGGTCAAATTGGCCATGGTGAGCTGAAGTTGCGATGTGCAACATTTGTGCGAGCATTTCACCTTTACGCATAATCATCTCCTGTCTTGCTTTCATTATAATCGATCTCGACAAAATGGGCAACAGTTAGATTAGCTCGTACTCATCCTTACCAACACCACACTCCGGGCAGAGGAAATCGTCTGGAAGATCTTCCCACTTGCCTTCTAGTTCTTCATCGTGGACGTGGCCACAAACAACACAAACGTGTTCCATTATACAGTCTCCCAAACTTGTTGATATGCTTCAGCGTGGCGCTGCTCGACCTTCTTCAGTGCCGCAAAACGCTTTTCAGCGATTGCTAGAACCTTCTGGAATTGTTCCGCGTGCTGTTTGCTTTCGGCAGCTTGCTCTCGTGCTTCAGTGGCAGCTTCCGATGAACCTTCATCACGAGCTTGCTGTTCCATACGCGGATACATTTCAGTGTACTCGTATGTTTCGCCCTCAATTGCCTTCTCGAGGCAAACCTTCGTGCTTGGCTTACCAATCAGCAATTCAAGATGAGCCCACGCATGCTTCAGTTCTTGATCGGCTGTGTGTTCGAAGTGCTGCGCAACTTCTTCATAGCCTTCTTCGCGTGCGATCTTGGCAAAATAGCGATACTTGACATGAGCCATTGACTCGCCAGCCAATGCTCCCTCAAGGTTTTGTAGCGTAATCGACATTATATCTCCTTGTGTTGACTTATTACTTAGTGATAGTATACGTAAATTACGGTGCAAAGTCAATTCATTGTATGAATCATCACGATTGGTGCGCAGGGTGGGATTCGAACCCACGATCAATGGTTTATGAGACCACTGCTTTGGACCGCTAAGCTACCCGCGCGTTATTTCGTTTGCTCAGCCAGCTGTTTGTATGCTTTGGCTGTAGGATGGACACCATCCTTTGACACTTCCGGAATGTACAGAATCACATCACCGAACGTCTTAGCAATGTGCTTGACGATTGCGGCTTTATCGTGGTTCATTGGAATAATCCAATACACCAATCCAGACGTGTCAATGCTCTGTCTCATGTCGGCGGCCTCTTCAAGCGTTTTAATCTTGGCGTGGTCATTAGAACCAATACTGATGATTGCAGTCTTAGCTGTCAGAGTCTTGCCGAGGTACCGGTTGTTCCAGTCACGGCTATTGATCCCAACTTTAGTGTATGCAATACACTCAGGACGGTGTTGATGGACACCAACCGCAATGCTATCACCAACAATGAGACATTCAATCATTAATCTACTACCGCAACAATATCGTCTTCTTGAATGATCACTCGCTGAGCGCCATCAACTTTAACAACTGCAGCTTTGTTCCACTCAAGGTAAATGTGATCGCCGACCTTGACTGTCGTAACATCAGGTCCAATGGCAAGTACGGTGCCGCTGCGAGATTCGCGAACAGAGTTTGCACCCTCGAGGATAATACCCGACTCGCTTCTAGTTTCAACTCTATTCTCGGCAACGAGAACTTTTTTATGTAGGGGAATGACTTTCAATACGGTCTCCATAGTTTAGTAGGTTGAGATAGAATGGCGTACATTCCACACTCAGTGATTTTGCTGCCACGATAACGATACCATGAGGGTTTAGCCTCAATCCGTTCGCGAATGCGATCCCGATTAATCTCCAATGCAGCTTGATCAGGTACCCAGCCGCCATCAAGAGCATTGTCGTGAAACACAGTGAAGTCGGCTCTGCGAGCTGGATCGAGTTGGAAGCCGCGTTCAATCAATTCCATAATCAGAGCAGCGTACCGGCGTTTTAGCCAACCACCCTTATTGTAGAAAAATCGGACATGGCCTTTGTTCAGAGTGTACTCAGCACCAGGCTCAGGCATACCATTCTTAGCAACGAGGGATCTTCGAAGAGATCCCATTACCATTGGCAGCTCACGGTACTCAGCCATCAGATGTTGATCTGTTAGCTGAGTGGGGTCGATTACATTGATTCGTGTCATCCGTAGATTGTACTACAGAATCAATGTACTTTCAACAGACGTGAGTGGGCAGGTAGCAATCCTTTGATGAATTCCATCTGGTCGGCTAAGATGTTGCGGTTGCGCAAGATAAGAGCTTCTTCCCGGGTTGGGATGTACGGTGCATACAACAACTCAAAGCCTACTTGTTCGAGAGTGAATGAGTCTTTGTAGTTGTTGCAACGCTTGCATGCTGTAACGCAGTTCATCCAAGAGTTGGCTCCGCCTTTTGAGCGAGGAACGATGTGGTCGTTAGTCAGCTGGTGGTGGGGAAATTCCTTACCACAGTAAGCACAGGTGTGCAGGTCACGACCAAACAGGTTCTCGTTAGTCAGTACAGGTACCTGACGCTTTGGGTGGTGTTGACCACGAACGGCCATGATTGAGGAGAATGTGATCGAAGATGTTTCACCGGTAACACGATTCTCACCGCCATACTTTGTCCAATCGATTTCACCGGATTCCCACACAACGAGACCCTTCGCCTTGTACAGGACGGCGTCTTGCCATGTAGCCCAATGAATAGGGGTACCTTGCTGGTTCAATGTCAAAATCAACGGTGTCATTTTTACTTCTCTTATGTAATGTACCGTTCCCACTCTTGGGGGAAGCTACAGTTGCTACCACACCCCTTAAACAGAGGTGCTATCTGTGAGTCTTTGTAACCTGCTAATCCGCAGCCAACTCGAGTGACAAAGAATTCCACTTGTGGATACCCTTGTGTCATCTTCTTAAACCGTTCAATGTACGGTTTGATCTGTTCGATTGGTAGAGTCTTGATATCCGAGTCCTTTGTTGGAATCGCGTATGTCAGACCCTGAAGGCCAATCCCATGTCCCATCCTTGCACCATATCGCAGTGCCGCCTTAGCCGCCCCCGCTCCGTGGATACCAGCGAGGTTCGAGCCAAAGACGAACACCTGATTAGGTCCAGGCTGCGTTCCGTCTTTGTGAAACATTATTCTTCTCCGTCAACCATTTTCATTACATCATCCGTGTGAACACGGAATCGTTCAACAAAAGCAATGTGCAGTGGTTCTGCACTCTGAATTGAATTAACCACTTTACCGTCAACATACACAGTGTACGTCAAAGTGTCACAGTCAATTCTTACAAAACGATTGTTCTTCAATTTGCAGCTCCATTAAATTGGTGGTGATAGAAGGTAACGATCCTTCCTGAGAGGCTTATGAGACCCCGGCCTATCCATCTAGGCTATATCACCATATTGAAATACATTAGCAACGTTACCAATGCACTTCAATATGGCCTCGGCCCCTAAACCGAGTACACATTGTCTTCTGATATTGGACGACTGTCCTCAGGCCTTAGATATCCGCCCCTTACCACGCCATCAGTTAGGGATGCATTTTACGCTCTAGTGGGCTGCTAACTCCTAGGGAGTGGAGCAACAAGCCTAGCGGGACTTTTATTCTGGACCCTCTTCCTTAGCGTCTGGAGGGTCCCCAGACGAACACATAATTTTATACTGTTGCTTGCCCAAGGATTTAGCTAGCTTACCTTGCGACTCATACTGGAGAAGTGATCACTCCGCTGCTCTGGTGCGTCTGGAGGGACTTGAACCCCCAACATTTCGGGTAGAAGCCGAATACTCTATCCAGTTGAGTTACAGACGCAAAACTTTACAATTCTTCAACAATACCTAAAATCTCTGCCGCGATGAATGCAAGACCGGCTAACGCCAATGATCCAAACACCAAGAACAAACCAGCCGCAATTCGCAGAGCACTCTTTGCAACACTTACTCGGAAGTGGAATGTGTCCTCATCTTGACGATTCCACTTCTCAATCAACTTACCAATCATACATCATTCCTCAATTAATTTGAACTTGCACACTGCGGTAGCAGCTGCACTCCGGGATAAACACATCAACCATCTTATACATCGGACGATAGTTGTATTGTGGGTAAGTATATACCGGAACCTGCTCGTATACAACAGGAGGTTGTGTATACACAGGACGATTCTGGTTAGCAATTACCGCTCCAACGACACCGCCAATGATCAAAGGAGCAACCCAGTTACCGCTACCGCCATGATTATGATGACCGTGATGCTGTGCGCACGCTGTAGTAGACATTGCAGCTGCAATCAAACCAACAACTAGAAATTTACGCATTGGATGCTCCTTTGTTTCTTATGGTTATTATCCCTCATTCTTACTTATTAAGGCAACGTGCTTTGTATTCGTTAAACTCGCGAACCAAGCGCTCGTGGTGTTCATCGTTACAATAGAGTGTCCACTCACCGGGAATCACCGTACCATTCTCGGAAACATCTTTGTTATAGCCGATCACCGTCCGTGGTGCTTCATTTCTATCCCGCATCCGTTCAACGGAGAATGCTTCCATTCGATCGAAGTCTACTGATGGAGTCGCATTGCGAGCCGAATCATCAATCGATTGTTGCAGTCGTGAAACTTGATCAACCGATCGCCGAGCCAAGTCTTCATGATACTCAACACTCTTCTCAAGCTGTTCGATACGAGCTTTGAGTTGACTAATGATTGTGGGAGAAGAGAACCAATTCATATTTGCCTTTCATAACAAGATGTGGTGATTATCATACAGCAAAAAGAAAAGGTCAACGGTTAGGTTGACCTTCGTATAGGTGCTGGGAATTTCACCCAGCTCGCCTTCACACGGCAGTTAATCTTTCAATTGCTTACCTGAGTTGTTGATGTACTCGCTCAGGAACTGAGCTTTCTGCACGATTACTTCTTCGGTAGGGAATTCCGGAAACTCTGGACATGGCGGTGGGGTCTCACCTTTTGTTCGAGCTGTCTCGACCTCAACTTGCCAGTTGTTTTGCAAACGCTCACGGTTTGTGTAGTAATTCTGCATTGCCGCGTCTTGAGCCATCTTCAGAACTTCCAATCGGATTTCATAGGGGGTTTTGTTGGACATAATAGTCTCCTGTGTGTTGTGTGTAGAGGGTTTTTGTAGAGACCCTCTGTAACTCCTACGTATATAGCTTAGAAGCGAGCGACCAAACCGACTGTACCGGTGGTGCCATTGTAAGCATTTACACGCTCTTGTCCAGCGAAGCGCTCGAGCGTTCCAACCAAGTCAACATTCTTTGCCAGAGGCACAGATGCACTGAGACCGCCGGTGATGCCGTATCCGTTAGCTCCAGCACCTACGGTGTCTTGGTATACGCCCGCCACAGTCGCACCAACAGTGACATTACCAACCTTAACCAGATTGAAACCAGTACCAACAGCGACGCGGGTATACTTATTCTCGACGTTGGTCACAGATGTATTCAACGCCCCTGCGGATACCGCTACACGAGCACCGCTTCGATCGAGATTGTAGTCGAAGACGTGGGATACGCCAACTTCAACAGCGGACGCAGCGCCAGCAGCAAAAACGAAAGCAAGAGCGGTCAAAAATTTCTTCATAGTTTCTCCTATAATTTAACATGATGTGGGTTTTGTTGAGACCCACAACTCACAGTCACTTTATCTTATTCAGTTAGCAGCATCAACTTTTATTTCGGCCACTGGAACCACAAGTCGTTAAGTCGCTGACGGACCTTGGCGAATTCTTCCATAATCTCAGCGTGCTCTTTCCACATCTGAGTGTTGACTTCCATCAGCGATGGTTCCGGAACCTCAATAGCAGCGGTCCGTTCACCAGCACCACGCTCTTTTGTTTTGAGATTGTGCTTGGCTGCAAGATGTTGGATTACCCTATTATCCTCGATGCAGTGCATGAACACTTCGTCGATATGATGGACCTTTGCCCACTCAAGCATCTCGCCGATTAGCTGGCCGCCTACCCCTTGGCGTTGATGTTCGTGGTCGACGCTAACAGCGAGTTCCCATGTGGTAGAGTTATCGCGAGCCATGTGGCCCCATCCAACGACGTGTGATCCAATTCGAGCAACCCATAGATGGTGATCGGATTGGTGGTATAGCATTTGGAGAATTAGTTGGTCGATGCCGTAGTCGGTTACCTTGAAACCGAAACGCATGATTTTGTCAGCCTCAGGTAAGGCTTTTAAGTGAGCGCTGTACTCAGCTAGATGTGTGAAGTCAGCGCGAAGAACTCGAATCATAATGTATCCTTGTAGTCGCTAGTTGATTCTGTTTCCAAGTTCAACTAGCAAAACTCAGATGGGGCCTATCAGGCGGCCATCAAAAAGCTTTCTTCGTTTGCTTTTACTTTGGTTTGCTTCTACGGCCGGGAATCCCCAACCCTACGGCTTCTGCTTTGCCGGATAGCTAATCAGTTTACTTGTCTGTCAATCGATCGCCATGTCACCCCCGTCAAAAGAAAACTTAAATCCGCCAGGCGCTCTAAGACTAATTGCGGCGCGGGCATTTCTGCCTGATGCGGGTCCTGCAGAACCCAAAAGTTTTCTTTTGGTGGAGGTGGGGGCATCGAAGCCCCGTCTTGCCAACCGTTCAAAAGATCAGTTTACTATCATTTACGTATTGAGTGGTGCCCTTCATCGTACGTTCTCACATGATGGCAATTAGCACAAAGAACTTGCACCTTACTCAATTCTGCTTTCAACTTATCCTTACTCCAAGAAGGATTGTATGATTTATGCATTTTACTCAGCGTCGGATGCTTATCATAAGGGTCGACGTGATCCAGCACTAATGCTGCGTGGTGATCTTTATATCCACACTGACAGCAGCCTCTCATCATCTTCCACCGCCTTACCAAGCGGTTATTGTATTCTCGTCTGGCCTTATCCCAGCCTTTTTTATATTCTGTTCGATCAAAACTCATATGCACCTCCTACCCTTATTTATAAGGGGTGGAGCTGCGGCTGATCGCACCTTACAGCTTGAGAACCCCTATCGTCCAGTTCTCAGCAGCATCTTCGGCGTACTGAAGAGTGTGATCGGGGAATGCTCGAACAGCTCGGAAGCCACTCTTATCCCAAAACTCTACAGTAGGAATTTCATCCTCAATGAAAACTTTGGACACACGGTCGTTATACTGACCTTCGCCGTAGTATGTGCTTGTTTGTATCATGGGGATTTCCTTGTGCTGGCGGTGAGTGAGGGATTCGAACCCTCGTGCCGTTTCCGACTCATTGTTTAGCAAACAAGACGCTTTAGCCTCTCGCGCAACTCACCTAATTGTTATTCTTCAACTGCCTGATCGAACCTGCGCTCTTGGATGGTGCGCTCACCGAAGAACTTTCTAGGATTACCACACATGATGCAGTTTGAATCACCGCATGTTACGCCAGACACTTTGTGGTATTTGTGCGCTTCATCATCCGGGAATCCATGAGCTTTTCTAATGCTCATCTGCCTTGCAATGTGGGCGTCTTTCTGATGAAGACGCTTAGAGTGTTGTTCGCGGTGTAGTTCATTCGACATTGCAGCTCCTTGAAATTGGTACCCGGGACTGGACTCGAACCAGTATCGCTCTCCGTGTAAAGGAGACGTATCACCTCTCTACGCACCCGGGCTCTCTAATCTACTTATCTGCGAGGAGAACCGATTCTACTCGCTTTATTCCAATCGTATGCAACGCCATCAGGACACTTGCCATCACGAACGGAATCGACTCCGAACATACCAACGATCTCAAAGTCTTTGCCTGTGATCGTTACAAATTCATTTACCGTCTTTGCCCACTGCATTGCTTCATCTAACGACTGAGCTTCGTGGGTTGCATTCTTGCTTTCTACCTTGTACATTATATTCTTTCTGGTATCCCCACCAGGAGTCGAACCTGGGACTAAACCTTCGCAGGGTTTGATGATTTCCTATTTCACCACAGGGATATGTTTTGGAGCGCCTTACTGGAATCAAACCAGTACCCTCGGTTTCGAAGACCGAGATGATATTCATTTCACCAAAGACGCATTATTGGGGTGACCGGTGGGTAACGCTCCCACTTAACCGGATTCACAGTCCGGGTCATTACTTTTATGATACGGCCACATCAAAATATTCTAAACAAAATACTTTGATGTGAGCATATGGTGCCGCCTACTGGTAACGCTCCAGTCTCTCAGGATTTTCAGTCCCACGCTTTCACTTGATTAGCTTAAGCGGCATTGTAATCTCTATTGTAACAGTTTGTCGAAAATAAGTCAACAGGATGCTGTGTCTAAGCCGGGACTCGAACCCACGACACGCCCCCAAGCGGGCCGGCCTCCAGAAAATGGTTGGAGTAAGTTGGTTTGCTGTAGTCATCCTAAAATGGTGCGGTGGACGGGATTCGAACCCGTACTGTACAGATTTTAAGTCTGTTGCCTCCTACCTATTGCGCTACCACCGCAATATGTGGTAGGTCGTAGAGGTAACGCTCCTCTGTATCTGCAATGTCAATGCAGCGCTCTACTTTTGAGCTAACGACCCATGTTTGGTGGGATCGGCGAGACTCGAACTCGCAGACTGCTGACTCTCATTCAGCAAGGTATACCAAAATTCCCTTCACGATCCCTATTTTTCTTACCCCAATTGTCAGTCTGTGTGTGACAATTCGGACACACAAACCGTAGATTGCCTTTTACATTGTTCCAGTACTGACCATCTTTATGATCAACTTGAAACTTGAGCGGCTTATCTTGCCATACAGGTGGGATATGGCATATCTCGCAAATATAATCAACACCAGACTCAATCAATGCTCGAGTCAAGACACGAGGATCAACGCGGCCGCGATCTTTAGTTCCAACTACAAGAATATCATCAGCCGTTAATCTATTCTTTGCAGGCTTGCTCTTCATGTGAGCCTGCCCGGTAAAGTGAGATGTATCTACACCGTGTTTCCTGCATCTATTGGAAAGGTTTGTTGTATTGCTTCCTATTGGCGCGATATTTAATTTTCTTGCTAGTTCCGCAAATGATGTACATTCCGGTACTAGCTCATCTAAAATTTCTTTTGTGTATTTCATGGTAGACTCCTCTGTTCTTTATTTATAAGTCTACCAATTCCCCCACAAAGGCTTTTCTGTCAAATTTCACAGTCTTGTGCTTGCTGCACTTCCTACCACCATCACTATTTGTTCTGGCGTCATAGTACTCGCATAAGCCACATCCACCAATCCTTCCGGACCAGTGTTTGATTTTCAAGAAGTAAAAACAGTTTCCACAAGATTTAACCATATTGAAATACACTCTCGACGTCAGGGGTCTTTTCATCGCGCTGGCTAGTGCTGCTTCATTGAGTAGTCCCGGATGCCATCCGCTACAGGCTCTCAACCAATGATGAGTATACTTCAATATAGTGACTGTTTAGTCTGATAACAGTCAAAGAGTTGTGGTGATCCGGCACACCTTTTACACATGAGTTGACTGCAAGAGGCTCATGTGTAAGGGCCTTCACATTGCCCTTTCTACCATATTAGAAGCACATTCCGTATCTTAGAAGTGTTCAGCAGATATCTCTACCGTCTTTCTCCCCAAATAGTTGAACCGCGAATTCAACCCAACCTGAAATGTACTTTTAATATGGTGCCCAAGGTCGGATTCGAACCGACACGACCTTCGTTCTAAGCGAAGTACCTCATACCAATTGGGTTACTTGGGCGTTTTTTGTTTTCTGCGCATGACAATTCGGGCACAGAAATTGTAAATTCTCTTTTGTATTGTTCCAATACTGCTCGTCAATGTGATCAATCTCCAATACAAGAGGTTGGCCGTTCCATTCTGGACCAATACCACAACACGCACAAATGTGCGCGACCCCCACTTCAAATAAAGAGCGTCTGAGTCGATCTGCACTGACTCTGTGATCAGTTGGACAACCCATCACCAACCTCTTATCAGCAGGTGTTCGGGCTGAGGAAATATTACCTTTTGCCCAACCCTGGCCTGTCATGTGACTGTAGTCAATCTCAAACCTATCACACATCAACCTCATATTGGTTATTGTGCCACCGACAGGTTTCTTGTTTAGTTTACGGCATACATCCGTAAACGATTGACTTGCTGCAACAAGCTCGGCAAGTTGTTCTTTGTTGTATCTTTGATATTGTCTGGCCATCGAGATCTCCTAATTGGTATACGTATTTATACTTTTAGAGATCTCGAGTACCATTTAACGGGTTTGCTTTTTAACGTGCTACCATTACACCACATCAGGAGACCAACCCTGAGCTGGGATTCGAACCCAGTCCCTCTTTTTTACAGAAAGATAAAATTTTGATTGCTGTAACAAACCCAATTTTGTGGTCAATTCAATTAAGCTACTGCAGTCAGCAACTTATGGAACGTGCGAGCTGCACGGACCATTGCACGCGATGGGGTACCGCTCACGTAGAAGTACTTCACGCGACCTTTTGTATCAACAGACTTGTTCGTATAGATTGCGTAACCTTGGTCACGAATCTCGCAAACACGAGCTGCTACTGTGGAGGTTGAGCAACCGAGTTGAGCTGCAAGCTGAGCTGCAGTCTTACGTTTACCTTCAACAACCAACGCTTGAAAAATCTTTTGCTTCATCGACATAACAAAAACTCCTATAATGAAAAGTGTACTTTATAGTACTCGGTAAGTATCTGACATTACATGAGTGCCAGACAACTATTGTTTGTGCCAGTTAATCCTACTGGCAAAGTCCTCAAGCTATCTATCCACATACAATGCCTGTGGGTTCGCTGTGTCTTGAGCCTTGGCGAATGGTTGCGGGTAGGGACTCGAACACCCAGGGCCGAGCTTATGAGACTGACCTATCACCTGATTTCCCGCGATAACCTTTGGCGGCCTCAAGGAGTAACGATCTCCTTCTTTAGCAGTGACAGTGCTACGTGCGTCCATGAACACTTTGAGGCCAAAACATGGTGGGTGATGATGGTAACGCTCCACGAGGCAACTTCCCTACTTAACAAAGCCAACGGTTTTACAGACCGCCGTAGGGGGCACCACCCTTATATTTCATACTCGGTATACTTATTAGCTCCAACGATAATCGAGGAGCCAGCATCACCGAGAGCTGATACCGGTATATTCCAACATTTTCCGGCTTCTGTCAACACAAACAGTAGATCATAGTCATCTGGGCTACGCTTTCGCACTGTGTTGACTTTTGTATTTCCTCCGCTCGTTTTTAGGTTGATTGCGTAACCACCTGAACGAGATGCGCATCTTGATGTCTTCACTTGAACCTTTTTTAAAGAAGACCCATCATCAACGACAAGATCATATTTGTCACTGTCAGATAGCGGTGCAAGTACAGTATACCCCATTTTGGTATACTCATACACAGCACGTGCTACGCCAACATTACCTTGTGTCTTTGACACACTTGTTTTTACATTTGCAAATTCCATAAAACCTCCGTTGTTGGAAGTATTTATAAGAACGGCCGACTGGGCCTCTGCTGTTCTGGTGCTCTCACTAAGAATTGAACTTAGGATTCGGCTATACCAAAGCCGCGTAATTCCACTTTACTATAAGAGCATGGTACCCAAGGACGGATTCGAACCGTCACTGAACTGCTTTTGAGACAGCCGCCTCTACCGATTGGGCTACTTGGGCATTATATAACAGGATAGTTTCCTACTTTTTGATTCAACTGAGAAATCGAAACTCAGCTCGTCCAGGTTTCCCCAGACCGGTCGTAGTGGCTTGAAGCCTTACGGTTGGTTTGCTGAACCTATCCTAAATTTGGCGTACCCCCAAGGACTCGAACCCTGACCTAACGGATTTGGAATCCGCGATGCTGCCATTACACCAGAGATACATTATTGGAGCGTCCATCCGGATTCGAACCGGAACCATCAGCTTGGAAGGCTGTCATGCTAGCCGTTAAACACCATGAACGCGTTGTTTGGTACTGGTGATAGGATTTGCACCTACTGCCTTCGCCTTATCAAGACGTTGCTCATCTATATGAGCTTCACCAGCATTCTTGGTACCCAGTAGAGGTAACGCTCCTCTGTCTTACGATTATCAGTCGTGTGCTCTACTTTTGAGCTAACCGGGCAATTATTTCTTACGGCATTTATCAAAATGCCACTGCTTCATTGATCCACCACCACCAGTTTTACCGCAGTGGGGGCATGTAACTAAAGGTTTTGGTTTGGATAGGTTTTGTTTAAACTCATCCGACCGTGTGATGTGTCGCGCTAATAATGTTGCAGATATTTTTTCTTTTATTACATCGGCATCATCACCGTACAACTCCTCGTACGTTTTACCCGCTTGAGGTGAGGGTTGCATAATTTGCTTGGCCCTTTTTGCTTTTATTTTATTGATCGTCTCTTCTGTGCGGATATACAAACCCCGCGTGCCAGCGTTCCATGGAGGAGTTTCTCTGATAAACCGACCTTGTCCATTATGACAGTGGTGTTTGTTGATTAAAAGTGGATCACTCCAATGTTCATGTATTAGCTGCTGCTCATAATCATACGCATCGGCACTAGAGAAAAATTCTGCTAGTACAACCCAATCAAATTGATTGAAGTTGTCATGAACATACGATGATGAACTTCGGTACCGAGGAAAATCTTCGTTAGATGTACGATTAAATCTGACGTTTGAAGCTCTATACCCTATGTAGAATTCCCCTGTCAACTTATGCGTACACAAATAGACGTATGGACATACTTTTGTTGATTTATACTCAGTCATTGACTACTCCTTATGGAGTATTTATACCAAGTACCTTTATCATTTGAAACATTTCAGTAATAAATTCCAAGGACTTTCATCATTTTGTGCTTGACCATTAAGTTAGGTGATCGATACACTTCCGGATCACGGAAGCCCATCATCACTCCAATTTCACAGACAGCACCTGATCTGCAGACCCCCGCTACGCAGTGGACTACAACATTCATTCTGTTATCTAGTGCTCTTTGCAACAAGTCAACCAGCTGTTGTGCTTGTGCATCAGTCACTTTGAATTCTTCACCCCAAGGATCATTAACCTCGAGGTCGAGAAACTCAAATTGATGAGTCTCTCTGAATTGATACTTAGGAGTTGGAAACTCCATCGCTGGATCAACAATCTGAATCAACATTGAATTGATTCCAGCATCGAAGTGAAAGCCTTTGGCAACATCACTCAGCGACACATTTTGAATCCATGGATTCATCTCGTTCTCCTTAAAATCTGGTACACCTAGTGAGACTCGAACTCAACATTTACTGCGTGAAAGACAGTTGTCCTTACCTTTAGACGATAGGTGCATTGTATTCTGAAATACACTTTTAGTCAAGTGCACTTTAGAATAATGTTTAGCTACTCGCACTACCGAGCCCCAAACTGAGCTGTTACTCTGTCCGTGGATTCCTGATTAGGTCGGGTTCCCTCTGTCCCTAGTGATTTCTCAAGTCGCCGATGTAAGCCAGCCTTGCGGTAGATCCTATGCACCGTGCAGTTCTCGGGACTGCAATGCCGCAACCGTCATAACGTTGGTTGACACGAGTGTTTGGTAGGTCCTGTGAGATTCGAACTCACGTCTCCTCGGGTAAGAGCCGAGTATAATAGCCACTATACGAAAGACCTATAAACTGGCGGCGGTACTAGGAGTCGAACCTAGAACGACAGAGTCAAAGTCTGTTGTGTTACCATTACACCATACCGCTACAAAATAACAGGATCAACTTTTGGTTTCATTAACAGTGAAATTTTTGAAGTTGCTGAACTGATCCTAAAACTGGCTCCCTTAGAGTGGCTCGAACACCCGACCCGCGCATTAACAGTGCGCTGCTCTACCGACTGAGCTATAAGGGAATAATTCCGTAGTCATCGAACATTCTAACCCCTTTGGTTTGATTGTTCAACGGCTTCTGCAATCTCAACACGAATGTTTTGTATTGAGCTTTTGTTTCAAATAACTGTTCTCTGTCAACATCGACAATTGCAACTTTATACGTTTCCAGATCAACAATAATCATATCATCGAAATCCTTGGACTCATATTTGCCACTATAACTACGAGCATTGCAGTACAACTCAACAGTAATTTTACCATCGGAACTGGTACGTCCTTTGACTTGAGCGCGACGAAGTTGACTACCAGTGTCGTATATGAGGTCGTAAGGAGCGTTATCGCTCAACGGCCTACTAACTACGTATCCATTTTTAATCAACTCAGCAGCCGCTATAATCTCAGCGACATCCCCAGCAGATTTTGTGTTGTCTTTCATATAATACCTCCACAGGTATTTATAAGACCGACTGACTCAAAGTCGGATGGTTTGCTATTCTGGCTCCGTCTGCTGGCTTCGATCCAGCCTCACTCCGTTAACAGCGGAGGGTGCTCACCAAGAATACTAAGACGGAATAAAAACTTTGGAGGAAGACTAGAGAATCGAACTCTAACCGCTTTCACGATCGATCTGCTTTCGAAACAGTCACAAGCCCAGCTTGTTTAATCTTCCATGGCAGTCAGAAAGGGATTCGAACCCTTGTGCCCGTAAACGAACGCACTCCTTTCCAGGGAGGCCGATTAGACCAACTCTCGCATCTGACTATTGTTTGGAGGAGCGCCACAGAATCGAACTGTCACCCATCGCTGGATGGACCGGATTTCAAGTCCAGTTAGCTTCCAAAGCATCGACACTCCAAATTTAAATGGTAATATCCTTACTTCGACACGATCGAGACGTGTCGGTCTGGTGGAGTGAACCACGGATCAACTTACCATATAGAAACACACTCAATAATTCGTCAATGCTGGCACAAAGACTTTTCGCACCCTGCCAGGGGTACCGAATGTTGACCGCAAAATAGTGGCGGTTTGGCATCCGTCGAGAATGTTTTTATATGGTAGGGGCACAGGGAATCGAACCCTGATTTGCTGGTTAAAAGCCAGCTACTTTAGCCGTTAAGTTATACCCCCATTAGGAAGCGAACTTTCTCGTTACGGCGCACCGCCTTGTTCGTCTTGCGATGCGCTCCCGATTTCCGCTTCGATTTCAATAGTGCAAGCACTACATGGTTACGAGGTTTCATACCGTTCTCCTAAAACATCGATTATACATCGAACAAAGATTAAAAACAACAGGATCCGTTTTGCTTACCGCTGCCTTTACCATTTGGCTACGTCCTCGAAAGAGCACGGAGGGACTCGAACCCTCAGATCGCGGTGTTCCATGTGCATTTGATTGCTGAATGGATCCTAAAAATTGCAGGATAGTTTTTGCGTTTTCAATTACAAGTTGAATGCTTTTGGTTTGCTGAACCTATCCTAAAACTGGGCCCCTGCTGGAAGGAATCGAACCTTCACCTCTGCCGGCAGTTGTGTGCTCCCATTACACTACAACAGGGATAAAATTGGTGCGGGGTAAGGGAGTCGAACCCTTGACTAAACGTTGGCAACGTCTGATTTTACCGTTAAACTAACCACGCATGAAAATTGGTGTGCGCTACGGGATTCGAACCCGCATCCGGAGGTTTTACCCTCATGCCTTGTGCCCTAACATTTAGACCAAACGCACATGAAAATTGGTGGAGTGTGATGGAATCGAACCACTTGGCAGCCACCTCACTTGACAATGCCTACCGGGTTACAGCCGGCAATGAGGAACACACTCCGTTTAATTGGAACCTGGGATAGGACTCGCACCTACTTGTAACGGGTTTGCAATCCGCTGCATACCTATTCTGCCACCCAGGCATAAAATTGGCGACTCGTGGGAGAATCGAACTCCCGTCTTCGGATAGACAATCCGAGATAATGACCATTATATGAACGAGCCATGATTGGTGGATGATGTAGGATTCGAACCTACTAAGCCCTAAGGCAACGGGGTTACAGCCCGCCATAACACTCCAACGTTATCGATCATCCATAAAACTGGTCTGTGTGGGAGGATTTGAACCTCCGACATCTCGCTTCCAAAACGAGGACTCTAGGCCGGACTGAGCTACACACAGATAAAAATTTGACTCAGGAATTAACGGCAATATGTACCCGAATCCAATGAAGTTTACAAGCCGTCTTAAACATCCTTCATTGTTGAAATTGGTGGAGACCGAGGGTATCGAACCCTTCTAGTCAAGATACTTGCAAGGCATCTCCGCAGTCCTCTGCTGTCCCCATCTTTCTAAAGCGCAACTACCAGAATTGAACTGGTGACCGGAAGGCGCTTGCACATCCAGCTATGTTCCACATAACAGTCTAGCCTCAACCGCGTTACGCTTTAGAAAGATGACTGGTAACTTATCTCATTGTACGCCACCAGTCAGGGCGATTCTTGGTACTCCGAACGGGTTTCGATCCCGCTTCTCCAACTTGAAAGGCTGGCGTCCTAGCCACTAGACGACCGGAGTATATTCTTGGTGCCCCAGGATGGAATCGAACCACCGCACTCGCGTTACAAAGGCGAACCTCTACCATTAAGGATACAAGGGCAAAAACTTTGGTCTCCGATGCAAGAATCGAACTTGCGCTTCAACGTCCCAAACGTCGGGTGATACCATTTCACTAATCGGAGAAAATATTTGGTGGAATCACGGGGAATCGAACCCCGAACTCAAGCTTGCAAAGCTAGTGCGTTCCCAATTACGCCATGACCCCAAAACATATTCAAACATACTCACTTTAACCATCGCCGGTTACTCCCTTCGCCGGTAGCTGATCTAGTATGCTTGAATATGTTCTCTGTCGGCTACAAGCGCAAGCGCTGGCAGTTGTTCCGACAGAGAACCAAACGAAGCTGCAAATTGTTAAAGAACAGTTGATGTTGTTTACATCAGAACGTCTATTGTATTCGACATTCCAATTTAAGTCAACATCTGATTGAGAAGATGTTCAGTGTGACCTGAATCATCCAATGCCCGTTCTTTTTTGGCGCTACCCACTATTTCAAGTGGCGTCACTAAGGAACATTGTTTTCTCAACCGATGAAGTCAATTATCAACATCTTCCAACTTTCAGTCAACATAGCAATTTTGTATGCTTCTGTTTTGGAAGGTTATTTTTGACATCCACCAAAAACGAAACCCAGGTCTTTTGGAGCCTGGGCTTTGGTTTTGATTCTAGCTATTGCCAGATGTTACACAAAGCCCCTCATCTATCCCAGCCCTCGCGTGTGGTAATGGCGGATGGATTCAGTACGATCGCATACCCACTACCCTCAACGCAGAGCGCTGATGGCTGGTAATTCGACTGAAAGGGTTTATGCAATAAATTTGTCATTGTAAGTTTATTTATAAGAGATCACGTGCTGATTTTTGAATTTTCATCAAATATTTTCAAAAAAAATCTTCTAGTGTGTTTGGACCTGGCTCAGGCTCGACCCAAGTGAGATATTTGCTAATGCCGGGCTCTGCAGCGTGCTCTACACAGATCTCCAACAACCTCATCACCTCTTCGAACCTGCTATCACGAACATCCTTTGCAGGAACACCAAACCTCAGTTTGATTTCTTTGTACAGATGAGCTTGTGCTTGCCGTACAGGATGCCCCGGAAGCGGTGGCAGGATTGATTGGATCTCATCTCCCTTCTTGGAGATGAACTCATGAATTTGTTTCAGATGATACTTGTCCATGTTGGACCACATCAACACCACTATTTACAAGAAAGTCCACACCATCAGTTGTCCGGTACGTTTCACGATAGAACACTTGACGAATGCCGGCACCGAAAATTAACTTAGCGCAATCAATGCAAGGAGCGTGAGTGCAGAATAGCACGGCACCATTGCCGGATTCACCATCACGAGCCAGTTTGGTGATAGCATTTGCTTCGGCATGAATTACCTCCGGTTTCGTTTTGAAGTTGGCATCCTCACAGACGTTATCCCAGCCTGCTGGAGTGCCATTGTACCCAATAGAAATGATTCGATGGTCCTTTACGATCACCGAACCAACTTTCAATCGCTGTGCGGATGAAAGCTGAGCAAACCGATCAGCAGTATCCATGTAAGCGTGTAACCACTTTTGTTTCATAACCTATCCAACATCGATGCAGCAAGTCCAGCTACAGTTTGTCTCAGCTGTTCAATCTCAGCAGCTGCTTCTTCTAACAGATCAGCGATACGATCCGGTTGACCTTCCTGAACACTCTTACGAGTTGGAATTTGTCTCCGGATCTCTGCGCGCTTCCGCAATCTTGTTACTAAATCATCAGTCATACTAATTTGATAGTCTCAAGAGCGCGGACAGTGCCGGCTTGTTTCTGACGAATCAGTGAGCGTAGATGTAGACGGACCGCATCTTCTGTCGTACGGAATGATTGGAATATCCAGCCGAGACCTTCGACTTTTTTGTAGTAGTTGATCGAACGTGTATAACCAGTCATTGCAACCTCCATAAAAGATGACCCCATTATATAATGGGGTCTCCTAAACGTCAACGTGGCCACTTGTTAATCGCCCAAACCAAAAACTCGTCGAGTAGATTAAGTTTGGGTGCCACGTGGTTGTTTACAGGGCTGGTTGGGGGCTCTCTGACTTGCGAGACTTGGCCCGCGGCCCTGCGGATTTTTTTACTTCCGCTTCCTCCGCCTTCAACTCTTCCGCTGATAGTGGAGGGATGAATCCAGCGTCAGCCACCACCTTGCGGGTAATGTTTGGATACAGCTTAGTCAAGCTCTGATCCTTGATTGCCAAAATAATCTTAGCCTCAGACGGATGAACCGCCTCAAGTAGCTGAACAAAAATTGTTTCACGCTTTGCTGGCTTCAGATCTGCACGGCAGAACACGTACAGCTTATTAATCTCTTGTTGAAAGATTGCCGGTGTCATTCCGATTGGATTTGGATTTGGGCGGAAAGGAGGCTCTCCTTCCGGAAGCAGAAACTTACCTTGAGCCGTAAAGGCGTGTCTGAAAAATACGGCTAGAGGACCGCCGTTTCCTACTTTCTTGTATGTTGTCTGGAGCAACGATGGATCATCGTTAATCTCTTTCAACAGTTCTGTGATGTACTTATTTGCCATCGTTTAATCACTCCTTGTGTTCATTAAAACTCTTCAATTTCATCAAGCAGTAGGCGACAACGGTTCTTTACAAGGTAATTGTAGATCGACATCCGGTCGCCTTTTGGCTTGCTGCCTGTATATGTATCTATGATGGCGTTCTCGATTTCAGCTGGGATCAAGTCAAGGTTGATCAGTGAGTTGTTGCGATCCCAGTTACGGCGTTGATCGTCATTCTCACAAGCATCTCGACCCTTTTCAATAAATGCAGCTAGTTTACCGGCGGTCATCTTAGACTGACGAACACCTTCGGTAACCAACACATCATCGGCACTAAGGACATTCGGAATACCATCATCACCCGCTTTGGCAATATGCTCTTTCAGATACAGTGTTGGGTTTGGACACTCAACCAGCTTCTTCTGAATTGGACTCCACTGCTTGACGTTGTCATACTTGTGGAGTTGTTTGAAGTCACCATCGGATGAGATGATCATCACGGATTGCTTGTCTTCAAACATACCATGATCGACCAGATCGTTGGTTTGTGTCCACTTACACATTGTGGCAATTACATCATCAGCCTCAGCACGATCGACGTGGATTACTTTGTATGGAAAGTGAGTTGCAAGATCTTCTCTGATCTGGGAGATCGTATCAAATACCAACTTCCAGTCCATATCGGACTTCTCGCGGGCTTTTGAACGGCCAGCCTTGTAGTATGGAAAGATGTCTTTGCGCCAGTAATCGCGGCCATCGCAGGCGATAACCATTTCACCGTACTTGGCACCATACTTCTTTTTGTAGAATTTAACACCCGTCAGGATAGCATGACGGATGATATTAACCGCTTCGGGGTTGGCTACATCCTTCTTCAGATCCTTCTGAAACTGGAAGATGTTGGCCAACGCCACTTGACTGTAGTCGAGGATGATCATTATGTACTCCGTTCTTCACATTCTCTAATTCTTTGTGTAGGTAATCAATCCACTTATATGCATTGACCATCCGCTCATCGAGTTGTTTAACTCTTTTTTCAAGTCTGGATATTTCATCCGCTTGAACTGTGTTCCACCAAAAGTCAAACACGCTCATCAGTTAGCTGCCAATAGGATCATTTCATCGTTGATGCGGGAACGAGGTTTAGATGCCCGATCACCAAGCGCTTTCCATGCATTAGCCATTGCACGCTTACCATAAACGAGACCTTTGAAGAACTGTTCAGGTTTACGCAACGTTTTGGTCTCCGACTTCTCAACATCATAGTTGATGATCGACATGCCACTGACGCTAAGGAAGCCACCATCAGCACCTCGGAACACAGTCAGCTTGCGCTTCTCAGGATGATACACCCACAGCTCCGATGCGCCAACGATTTTTGTCGGTTCAATCGATTTCAATTTTAGCTCAGCACACTCTTTCATGTACTTGAGGTTCTTAACGATCACGCCCGCTGGCTTGGCCTTCTTAGCACGTGGCTTGCGTTGAGCCTTGGCTGAAACAGCTTGTTGATTACAGTCAGCGATGATCTGTTGAACAAACTCCAGAAACTTGCGGAGTTGCACTTTAGAGAAGTTGGAGTAACCCTCCTTCAATTGTGCATCCTTGCCTTTGTAGGCCTCCTCAAGCTCTTTTGCCAAAGGTTCGTAGAATGTACCGATCTTTTTGGAGATGGCGCCAGGGACTTGGTTGCCAACCAGATAGCTCTTCATCGAAAAGCTATTGGTCTTGTCTTGCGAGAAAATATCAAGCTGAGCGTCAATTTCAGCAGCATGTGTTCGAACCGTCTCCATGACACGATCTTGGATGCTCGGAGTAGGAGCTGTGTTAACAGCTTCCTCTGTTTTCTTGGCGGGTTGCTTTTTGTATTTGTGCTTGAGATCTTCGAGGGTCTCAAGGATCTTCATTGTCTCATTGATGCCAACAAACTGTTCGCGACGAATCAGCCGACCAATGACACCAACCGCTTTAACCTCCAACAAGGTGGCTTTGGTTACAGCAAATGCGTAGTCTTTGAGATCGGGCGAGCTCTTGATGTAGTACTCAGCATACGCTCGGAAATCTTTTTCCTCACGATTTGCATTGTACCAATTAAGAGCTCGCATGAGCGATTCGCGATAGTTGTCTTTACGAATCACCGGCTCATCACCGCCGGTGAGGATGGACAAGGAATGCTCCAGGCTTTTACGAGGACGCTTGACAGTTGCCATAATGGTTCTCCATTCAAAAGTCCATTATATATTAGCCTGATTTAGAAAGTCAACCTTGGGCATTGTTGAGCAGGACGACTTCCTCGTACAACTGCTCAAACTGCTCAGACTCAGCTTGCTCTTGGCTGAAGTTCTGTTTGTGGTAGACACGAGACATCTTACCAATTTGCTTGCGGGTAAGGACTTCTTTGAAGTCCTCGTGCAGTGCTGCTTTAATATCTTTGATCAAGTCGCGTTCTGCGGAAATACGAGTCATGCTATCGCTGATCTCTTGCAGAGCATCACGAATCTTTTTACGATCGGCGGGGCTGGAAATAGTCATATCACACTCCTATGTTGGACCATTGTTTAAGTTTTTCAAATTTAGCTTGTTTAGCTGCAAGCACATCATCGAGGTTGATGATGTTGTATCTGAGCATTAGCTCAGCCATAGCAAAGAAGTCTCCGACTTCTTGTGTTAGCTTCTGACGGTTTGTAACACCTTCGTACTCAACGTCAAACCCAAATCGATTTCCTTTTGAAATCACTTGGATGATCTCAGCACATTCTTCCTGGGAGATCGTCAGGATTTCTTCAATAACATCCATATCAAATTATCGAGCAGTCAACTCGCTTTACTGTTTCCCACTTGAAAGAACGCCACTCTTGTTTGTCAGTATCGAAAACGCGTTGGGTGCTCTCAGGAGAGATGCGATCTGTCTTCTTTGGGATTTTGTTTGTGGGGATAAAAGACTCGACGAGCGTGCATCGCATTTCGCGTTCTGTGCCGTCTGATTTGGTGAAAGTAATACGCAGATCTTTGATGTTTGCATCATGCAAAAGGCCCTTTACCCATTGTTGAAAATCCGGATCCAGTGGCAATGGAACCGATGTGTTAATAACTTGTTCACTCATATTGACCTCCTAAGTGATCAGTATATGAGAATTCCAAATTCTATTCAACTGTTTTCTGATTGCGCACGTCTTGTGGCATCAGGTGAGCTGCAGGGCGCGATCCCCATACTTCCGTGCCTGCGTTAGAGTCAAACACAGGGTGCTCTTGTACATCCTCAACAGGAGCAACTACTTTCGGAGCTGGTTTTGGCTTGCGTTTACGTTTAGGCTTCTCCGTTGAAGAAGGAGCGGGGATAGGGGTGAGATCCTCGAAGTGTGTGAATGGTTTGGTCAAGTACGGATGTTGTTCCAATATTGACTTTTCTTCAACAACAGGGTCTTCTGGAGGAGCTTCTTTAACCTCGGGAAGATTTTCTTCAGAAACAGGTTTTAGCTCGACTTTTTTGTTACGATGCAATAATGACCAGTTGGCAGCAATCAACATGACGACCGCCAACGGATCAAATACCGATACAATTAAGATTGTGACCCAGCGGACGGCTTTTTCGAGGAGCGTTTGGTCTTGGGTGGCTTCGTCGCCGTAGATGAGGGCTGCGATGTATTTGATGGGGCCGACTTCTGCTTCGACTTTGCGGAGTTCTGCTGCGAGCGGGGCTTTTTCTTCGCTGAGCTTGCTGATTTTGCTTTGGGCTGCTCCGATGTCTTCGGAAAGGGCCAGTCGCTCTTTTGCTTGTCCTCGACGGATGGCAATGGATCTGGCGACACCGGCATCGCCATTACTTGCTGATGCTGTGTTGGTGCTTGCACCGGCTGTTCTTGAGATGGTTTGATTAACTTGCTCATCCAATTGAGCAATTGCTTTACGAGCTGCATTTAGGTTTTCCTTTTCATTTGCAATTTTCTCTTCTATCAACGCAACCTTAGCTGCTATGTCAGAAGTTGGAACGCCTTGGTCCATATGAGCCTTTGATAGGTATCCGAAGATGCCCATAGAGGTAAGACCCATCAATACAACCAAAGCCACTGTCAGGTAAGACTTCATCAAAACAGGAACTTCCTTCCAGTTACGATAAAGCCACGATGCTATCACTAGCTTCGACCCTTCTAATAACGAACCCATGATTGCTATAGGAATAGGGGCGGCAGCAAAGATCGCCATTAAACCGACGATCGAATAGAAAGCTGCTGCGGCCGACAAACCCAGCGCGCATAGGAACATTAACAATATCATACTTTTAGATTTTTGACGTGATTACGACTAACCCTGCAATTAATAATACCGTTGTAATATTTATCAGGGTGTTCTAACACACGTCTATCCATCTGTTCGCGAGCTTCTAGGTAGTTTGCATGGCTTTTAAGCTCGCAGAAGTGCAGTATCTCTCGTTTGAAGTTATCTTCACCAAGTCGAGCTACATCAGCCTTAAGCTCTTCGGATGAAGACCAATAGTCGCGCCAATCAGACTCAACGCGAGTACGCTTCTTCTTCCCTTTAACCTGTTTTGTCTTTGCAAACGACGTTTGCTTCAAGCCAATGTATAACCGACCTGAAGCAAGATTCGTAATAAGGTAAACGAAGGCAGCGTATTTTTTGAGGTCAATCTCTTCGACCGCTACCCCATCATGTAGCCAAGTCATTAGATTGAATCGGTCTCTGTATCGTTATCCTCATCCTCAAAGATATCAGCTGAACACACGGGACAGTATACCACATCCTCAAATTGGAAGTCGGAACCCTTGAGAGTTATCTTACCTTCAGCGCCGCAATGTTCGCATTCGAATTGTTTTACTACCGTCATTGTTGTCTTTCTCTAAGTCTTAGGTTAAGCACGAAGTTTTCAACTATCAGCTTAACCACTGTTGCTAATAACACGTCGCGCATATCAGATTGGTCATATTTATTGGCCATCATTTCCACGACATTACTAGCCATCAGACGGTATGTATTGTCCTCGTCAATTGCAAGCATTCCCCAGTCAATGGGGTCTTCAATCTCGACCTCCATTGCTAGGGCGGCAATCCTATCAACGTATGCCTGCGTCACTTCCACACATTGCTCCATGAGCCAGTCAGAGACCCTTTCGAGTATGCAGTGGCGCGTTGCTCAAAGAAGTTAGCGTGTTCTGGTGCGTTGAGGATCTCTTCGACCCATGGCAGTGGGTTTGTTTTCACTTTGAAGATCCCTTTCATACCGAGACCAATCAGTCGACGATCTGCAATATATCGGATGTATTGCTTAACATCTTCGATGACAAGACCTTCAACACCACCTGTTTCGAAAGCGAGGTCGATGAACTTATCTTCCAACTCAACCATTTTCTCAGCGATCGAATACAACTGTCCTTTCAGCTCGTCAGTCCAGATATCCTTGTGCTCTTTGAGGAATTCCTTGAATAGCCAAGTCATTCCGTCAACGTGTACAGACTCGTCTTTGATTGACCAAGCGATGATCTGGCCCATGCCATTCATCTTGTTGAATCGCGTGAAGTTCAACAGCATGATGAATGAAGAGAACAACTGCATCCCCTCGGTGAAGGCGGAGAATGCAGCAATCTGCTGAACGATCTGGTTACGATCTGTACCCATCAGCTGTTCGATGTAGTCGTGCTTCTCTTTCATGGCCTCGTACTCCATGAACTGCTTGTATGTCGTTTCTGGCATACCGAGAGTATCAATCAAATGGGAGTATGCTTGAATGTGGACAGCTTCGCGAGCAGCAAACGACAGCAGCATCATTCGGATCTCTGGCTTTGGGAACAGAGGAATGTACTTGTTTGCGTATGCACCAGCGACGTCAACATCAGACTGTGTAAACAGACGGAAGATCTGTGTTAGGAAGTGCTTCTCTTGAGCCGTCAGCTTATTCTTCCAATCGAGAATGTCTTGGTGCAGGGGAACTTCCTCAGGAAGCCAATGCATCTTCTCATGCATCTCGTACATCTCGAATGCTTTTGGATACTCAAAAGGTTTGTAATAGTTGCGCGGTTCGAATAGTGATTTCTTTGTCATTGTTTTCTTTCTTTTACCAGTGGCGTATAACACCTGCAACAATAAAGCAGTTAGTGATTATGTAGGACAATACTATACAGGTGCGGATGATGGCGACTTTATCTGCTTCTGTTGAATCGTTGTGGGCTTTTTCGCCAAGTGCTTTCGCCCACAACGTCCATAACCTTTTACTCACAAGCTATGCAAGTGGGTTCGTCTTGCTTGAGCATGTCTTTCATATCTTCGATACGTTCACGCTCAACCTTCTTGCCGACCTTATCCGCCTTACGCATTGCATCAGAGCGGCAGTAGTACACACTCTTGAGACCCATCTTCCATGCCATCAAGTGAACTAGGTGAACATACTCGATGTTAGCTGTTGGGCTGAAACATAGGTTCAAGGACTGTGCTTGGCAGACAAATGGCTGACGATCAGCTGCATGTTGAATCACCCACGTCTGATCAATCTCCATGAACGTCTTGAACACATCTTTCTCGTAGTCGGTCAGACACTCAAGCGTTGCAATAGATCCATCATTGGAAATGATTTCAGACCATGTCTTCTGATCGTTGCAGCCCTTGCTTTCAAGTAGTGCTTCTAGGTATTTGTTCTTGTGAACCTGAGTCCCATTAACTCCCTTCTCGAGATACACGTTTGCGCGGTATGGCTCAATTGAAGGTGAGGTGTTGAGGATGATCGAAGAGCTAGCATTCGGAGCGATAGAGAACAAATGAGCGTTACGAACAGGAGTGGCTGAGTCAGCACTATCAGGGCAAGCGCCACGTTCACGAGCCAGGTCAATTGTTTTTTGCTTTGCTTGAGCATGCATCTTCTCCCAAATCCGTTTGTTCAAACCAACTGCCATTGCAGACTCGAACGGAATCATCTTGCGTTGCAGTAGAGCGTGCCAGCCCATTTCACCAATACCGATTGAGCGCTCAGCCTCTGCTGACCTAATTGCACGGGCAATCTCAGGATACTGCTTACCCTTCTCACAGAATACGGTGATCACGTTGTCAAGCATTTCAACGATATCAGGAATGAACTGAGGATCGTCTTTCCAATCATCATAATGCTCAACGTTGACTGAAGACAGGCAACACACAAAGGTCCGTTCGTCGTTAGTAGCAAGAGTGATCTCCGAGCACAGGTTCGAACCGTGATTCTTCAACCCCTTAGCTTTTTGGAACTCTGGGAGTGCCCGGTTAACGGTGTCGATAAACCAACCGTATGGCTCTCCCGCTTCCATGCGGAGAGTGAGCCACCGCTGCCACAACTCGCGAACTGAAGCGTAATCAACGACCTCACCTGTGTTGGGGTTAACGAGTGGGTAGCGGTCAAGTTCTTCTTTCTCTTCTTTAGATAGATCAGCACCGTGCAACGATAGCTTTTCAACCCGTGACATGAAATCGTCGTTTAAGTTGACACCGTGGTGGAGATTTAGACACTTGCGGTTCGGGTCACCGCCAGTTGGCTTGCGCATTTCCATGAAGTCGATAATTTCTGGATGGTTGATGTCTAGATAAGCCGCTGTTGCTCCACGACGAGTTGTTCCTTGCTTGAATGCAAGGGTGTCGACATCGTATGTCTTCAGGTGGGGGATGATGCCAGAAGACTTTTTATCACCAGGGCGAAGGCCAACGTGGAGGCCCACGCCACCACCCACAACTGCAAGCATGCGAGTTTCTGAGGATGTGTCAAGAATTGAACGCATGCTGTCCCCCAAGAAAGAAGCAAAGCATGAAATCGGGAGAGAGCGTGCTGTTTTTCCATAGCTTAGAATTGGTGTGGAGTACGACAGCCACATTTTCGATGCGTAGTCGTACAGACGCTGAGCGTGTTCTGGGTTGGATGAAAATGCCTTGGAGACAAAAGCAAAGCGCTCTTGTGGGGAGGTTTCACCTTCGATTAGATAACCTTCTTTTAGTCGACCAAGCCCTGATTCTGAAAATAATGCATCTCTTGAAAAGTCTACTGTAATACCGTGTACAATGGCCATAATACCTCTTTTTATGTTGTTTTAATTAATTGGGATACTATGTATCTTATTCGGAAACGAAGGATTCAACCATCGGGAAGATTTCTGTAATTGCCTGAGCACATGAATGCGCAATCAGTCGGTTTTCTTTCTGGGTGTCGAGTCCAGAACGAACCTCAATAAGGTGAACCCACGAGCGAAGTGTACCGTTAATGTACATCCGTGAACCCATGTTACCCTCAGGCAACACAGCACGCGCCTGTTCTTTTGCAATGCCGTGTTCGACAGCCCAAGTATAAGCCTCTCGGGATGCGTCAATCACTTTTTGTTGCATCTGCTCCCACTGATAAGCAATACGACGGTGGTCGTCGTCTGACATATCGAGCTCTATACTTGCTTGTCGATTCTTGGCGTCCTGGAGTCGAGCTTCGCGCAGTACAAACTGGAGATCCTTTGTTGGATCAGCATAACGTTGGCTGAACTCTTGGAAACTGAAACTTCGGTGACGGAGGATCTGCCTTGCGATGTCTCTAGTAGTCTCGATTTCCAGACATACTGATACCATTTCAAGAGGACTCCAGTGTTTGTGTTTGATGAGGTAGCGGATAAGCTTCTCTGAAGTTTCGGTGTTGAACTGATTACTTGGGTTGGAAACTCGGGCGCAGTAGGCGATAAGCTCTTGAGCGTCGTCGATTCCCTGACTGGCGAACTGCTCAGATGGTTGTGAATAGGATACAAGGTTTACTTTCATTCAATTACTCTTTCATATGTCTGTTCAAAAATATCTGGTTTGCATGGATAGAATTCACCTTGCACCCCTTTAATAATCCAATCACCTTCAGTGGCAACGTGCTTAACTTGGCCGGACGACTCATTACCATCTTCCAGTGTTCCGATATGAGCCCAACCCACTGCAAGCAAAGATCGATCTTTACCGTACGACACTAGCTGATCTCCACAGAATCGCTTCAGCTCGTTAATCCCATCCTCACTGTAACGGAACTGGACTGCCTCGATCGTTACGGGCTTCTTTCTAAATTTATTCACACTTCCTCCATGTAGCAAATTTCAATTGTGCCTCAACGCCACTATACGTGTTTGCGTCGATAACAGACAAAATTTCTTCCGGCGTCTTGCCGTTGGACACCATCTCGTTAATGTCTTTTTCTTCGACCGTTTCGGGCCACAGACAAACACTAAACCCAGCGTCGATTGTTTTCTTGATCAGCTTAGTGAGATCTTTTGAGCGCGGCTCATTGTCATACACAACAGTACAGTTGGTCTTTAGCGCTTCAACTGTTGGGGTGTTGAACGACGATCCGGACACCGCGATTGCATTTGGAATAAACAGTGAGTCAAGCGGACCTTCTGTGATGTAGATTCGCCTGGCGTAATTAACACGCTCCAGCCCGAAGATCTTTTCTTCAGTGTCGTCGACCTTGATCGTATAGTACTTAGGGTCTTCTTTACCAAACGCTCTACCTTGGAATGCAAAGCATTTACCGTGCCGGTTGAAGTAAGGAATGATGAGCCGTGGGTGCTCGGCCATTTCATCACTGAACTTTCTTGGAATGATCGAGTTGACATACGCTCTAAACTTAGGCGCATAGTACAAGAGATGGAAGTACTTGGAAGGAATGTCTCGATTGAGAACATACTTGACCGCAGGATGGTCAATAGGCATCGTGTCCAGTCGCTTGATGGGATCGAGGATTGAGTCAGTAAGCTCAGGAGCTTTAATGATTGACGGGATTGCGACCTTTGTATCTTTGTGATGGCTGCGAGGAGCACCGCCCTCTTTGTAGTTCTCAAGAACATACTCCTGATACATTACAGGATCGAGGTACTTGATCAGATTGCCTATGTTTGTTGAGTAACCACAGTTGTGGCATTTGACGAATAGCCCAGTCTTCACTTTGTAGATGAATCCGCGAGCCTTAGTTAGGTTTGTTTTGGAGTCGCCGCAAACGGGGCATGAGAAATTCCACAAGTAATCGCCCTTGTGTTTGTAGTTCCGCAAACGCGGACCAATCATGTTTGCATATTTCACATCGACGTACAACATAGTCAGAACCTCATAATATTGGGTCGATAATACACCATCGTTGACGTAATGTCAACTTACAGAAAAATTTGACTGGGGGTTTTGGACGCTAGAGAATCTCTATGTCCGGTTTGAGGATATTAGTTACCCTGCTCGAAGATGTTCTTTTGGATCTGATACCACTCTTGCCAACGACCCATTAAGTACCTGCATTCATGGTATGTTGAGTAGTTCTTAGCGACTGCAGTCAACACATCACTTAGCTTTGTGGTATCTTCAGACACCTTTTCAAGGTTTGGACACTCACGCATTAAGACATTAGGTACTTCTGGAAACGTCCGTTTGATTGGAACGGCGGTTGAGCATCCAGTTAAAAGCAGTGCTGTTACAATTATTAATGCCTTCATTTCAAACCTTCAGGACGAGTTGCTGCTTTATTATGTAGCGTGACTGCCTCTCGCGGTACTTTGCACTCAGCATCAATCACAGTAGCCTTCTCAACTATCTCTTTCTGCACAACAACCTGTACATCTTGAATCAGCTTAATCTTTTCAACCGTCTTAGTTACCAACTTTGTGTTCTCTTGAGCGGATTTTGCTTCCGCTGCCAGCGCTCTTTTCTCAGCTTCTGCCACTTTCAATTGCCACTTCTCTTCATTAGAAATAGCACCCTCCATAAACAGGCCAACAGCGGCCAAGACAATACCCGACACCAAAATTGGCAGTCTGTATTTGGATACAACAGGAATGAACTTGAATACCTGAGCGGCAATGACTGCGCCAATCCCACCAATCAACAGTAGGTGGAAAATCCAGTTGGGAAGGAAGTTAATTAACCACATTGTTGTTGATTTGCTTAGCTGGGCGCTTCAGTTTCGACCACGATCCGCCACCATTACGGTTGAAGCGAATCGCCTTTGTGTTCTTGCCGTTGTGAAGAATAATCACCCCGTTTGGATTCTTACGAGCAAATTCATAAATTAAACGCTCACCGTCATTTTCCAAATTGAGGTAGGAAGACCACTTACGAAACTTAGCTTTACCGTTGCTAAATCTGTTGTAGACGTCTTCTGGAACTGTGAACCGTGCAAACCGTTTTGGTTTACGATGGATAACTGGAGCGTCTGTTGAAACGCCAGGACCAGTTACGTTGGCAACAGCATCCTCCACCAAAAGGAACTCTTCGACAACCAGCTGCTCTTCAGCAAAGATTACGCCACGATCAATCATTTCAACGAGATCGTGTAGACGTGCCTCCTCAATACCAACAGTGCGATTGCTATAAGCTTCTTTCACAAGAAAGAAAGCCGCAACAAGGTTTTTGAGATTGGAATCGCCGCCAGGAAGTTTTGCTAGAATCTTTTTGAGATTGAAAACAAGGCGGTGGAGATATGTGTACGCATCCTTTTGTTCGGATGTTTTAAAGTCTTTCGACTTAATCAGATTGTGACCGTTAGCGTCAATGATTCCGAGCTTGTATGCTTCGGTTTCAGTAAACGGCTTAACGAGCATCGAGAGAACTCGGTACGCGATAAGATTGTCGACAATTGATGTCATTAGATTTCCTTTAGAGCAGCTATCACTTTTTGATCCAGCTCCATATCAGCCAGCCTAATACCAAACTCCGGAATATCATCCGGCATCCGTTTGAGGTAAACTAGAAACGTTGCTAGTATGTTCCAGTATGCTTTATCTATCTTAAAAAATAACAGCTCGGTTGTAACAACCCCAAACAGATTGTGTAACACAATGATATGGTTGACAATGAGTCTTTCTTTCAAATCCCCGTTGTCAACATATCGACCAAACAGTTTTTTAAGATAACTGAACCTACGTAAGTCTTCTTCAAATTCGTCCAAGGTAGTACACTGTGTATTATCGTAATGATGCATTGCAATGAGGAGAAAATTCTGCTCATTAATTGGTAGGTCAGTCATGTTGTAAGGCTGGGGGCACAATGCCCCCATATCAGCTTATTTAAGCTGCGATTGTGATAACCGCAGTGTCGGATTGTAGAGAGATTCCACCGCCCGAAACAATTACGTAGTACGAAGCTGCAGTGGTTACGTCCACCAGAGCCAAAGATGCAGTTGTAGCACTGTCAACTGCAGAGTCGTCAGAGGCGTCATACCACTGGTAAGTCAATGGTACAGCGCTGTTGATAGTTGCTTCAACGGTCAGTGTAACATCATCACCACTGGTGATTTCTTGAGTCAGCGGTTGAGTAGCGATTGTGATTGCCAAATCAACAGCAACGGTATCTTCAGCGTCGCCGGCAGCAACTGCGCCAACAGCCAGCGCAACCAAGCACTCAGCCTTGTGGCGGGTTGTGGATTGAGCGTCGGTGTATGTGCGGTAAGCCCACCAGCCTGCGCCAGTAATACCCTTAGCTTTATTAGCTGTGGTTTGAGCTTCTTGAGCGTCAACAAACACGATTGTGCGACCGTTATAGTTGTGGTCACCTGAAGCGTTAGCTGCTGTTGTGCGCTGCAAAATGTGAGTACCAACACCAGCGCCTGTGATATTCAGACGGCCAGTAGTAGCGCCTGTGTCAACAGCGTGAGCATATGTATCGTACAGAGCAATCAAACCAGCACCCACCACGCGAATGTAGTATGTGGTTGCATTTGTCAGACCGCCGATAACGGTACCGCCATTGATACTATATGAGACTGCATCACCAGTAGCAAAACCGGTGTTCGAGCTAATGATGTTGATTGTCTCAGCGGTTGTGTCGACAGCAGTGCTATCGAAATAAGCCTTGCGAGCTACAAATTTTGGTGCAGAAGCAAGAGCGTCTGTTTTTCCCCATAGTGCCATTTTAGTTTCTCCTTTGTGGTTTAGTTGCGAGCGCCAGACTTAGACCCTGCTGGGCGTCCGCGACCACGCTTTTCTGTGGATTTGGTTTCCGATGACTCATCATCATCATCACGTTTTACGCTTCCTAGATGTTGCTGTGAAACACCAGAGTCCGTGTGGGTGATCTTTTTGACCGCACCCTCTTGATCAATCACGGTATAAGAAGCTTTCTTCTTATCGTATTTATCGTCTTTGATTTGGTTGCCAGCCTTCTTGTGAGCGTCGATCTTAGCCTGGAAATCGCTGTAAGAGATCATTGCCTCATCCAACTCAACTTCTTCTTTGGTAACGCCACGTCCCTTCATTACATCAGCGTGGGTGATCTTGTCTTTTGGTTCAGCAAGGGCAGCAAGAGATTTTTCTTTTGCAGTCTTTGGAACTGTGTGGGATTTGCCTTCTTCAACTGTCTCTTCTTTGACGTGCTTCTGAGCAGCCGCTACCGCCTCTTTGTATGATTTGCCCTTGCGAAGATGTAGGTTGATAGCAGTCTGCATTGGCTTAGACTGTTTTGCGTAGTGCTCATCGTCTGTCTCTTCAGCTACCTTCTTAGCAGTTGCCGTAGCGATTGCCATCTTCTTACTCATATCCATATCTGGATTCTCGCGCTCAATTGCTTTTGCAACCTCTTCGCGCTTTTTCAGCTCAGCTGGTGTCAGCTTCTTTTCCATGATTGACTGGATCATTGCTAGCTCTTCACTGAGACCAACGCCATACGGACGTTGTTTTTCTTCAACTAGCGCAACGGGCTTGATGCACTCATATTTGTATCCAATAACGGATCCATTAAAGTGTTTGACGTAAGCTACGCTCTCAGCAAGTCGTTGAATGCTACCTTGTTTCATAACACCAAGGCCGGCATCCACCAATACTGAATCTCCGGGTTTAAACTGTGATTTCATAGGGGTTCCCATTTGTAATAGTGTTATATTTATTGTTTCTTAGATTTGCTATCATACATTTCGCTATACTCGCTGAAACGCACCTTACGATTGGCAACATCTACCTGCTCGGAATATGAACGGCCAGAGTTTCTGTCATAACCACCGAGAGGGTATTTTTCTTTGTATGGCTGAGGTTCAGCTTTTGGGCGGCTTTCCGCTTCCTTGGCGCGCTTGGCCATCAGCTCCGCAGTTTCCTTCTTGCGCTGATCGGAAGTTGTTATACGACCGCCATGTTTGGCTGTAAATGCGGCCATCTGAGCATGCAGATCGCTTTCATCAATCTGCTCTGCTTCCTCTTTCACCTCTTGACGACGTTTCAACTCAACCTGAGCTTGATCGTACTGGTCACCACGCTTTTTTGAAAGATTAGCTGCCATCGAATTGCGTTCACGGGTCGTGATCCATTTCTTCAAAGATGGAGTGTCCATCTTGGTAAAGTCCTCATCAAGACCAATTTCTTCTGTCACATCTTTAGGGGTAGGGACCTTTGTGGCTTTTGCCTTGTGTAGCATGTTGGTGCCACCATACCCATCGTTACCGCGATATTCGCCGGTAGACAGCATGTTGCCCTTCACATCAAAAACGCGATGGATCTTGCCGTGTGGATCTTTTACAAAGTCGCCTTTTTTGATCTCCTCGGAGAGATCGGCTTCCTCAGACAGCTTTTGGACATGCTTATCATCAAGAGCAACGGTTTTACCCTTAGCACGACCAGCTCGCACTTCATACTTGTTACCGCCAAGGTGACGGAGAGTGGTGCTACCAGAGATGATGCCGTGCTCAGGGTGACGAACATCAACCTTAGTCAAGTGGGTTGCCTTGCCTGGAAGGTTTTCGAATCCTTCTTCAAGATCATTTCCCTCTTTCTTCAAAGCGGGGCACGTGCCGCCTTGTGAAGGTGGAACGTGTGTTGTTCCGCAACGCCCACAATATGTGGCTTTGGCTTCGTTTAGGAATTGTGTAAATGATTTCATTGGTACCTCTTATTTTAGAATTGATTTTAACATCCAGCTGTGCTTAGCGTGTGCGTCAATGCGACCGGCTAAGAAGTCTTGGAGTCCATTGTGACCCGTAGCCAGCAAGAACGCTTTATTCAATACTCTCAGCGTTTCATCATTGGCGGCGATAAGATTGTTGACCATGTCTCCGGTAGAAGCAGGTTTTTCCACATCCTCAGATACTGTTCCTGCAGTAACAAGATCCATAATGCTGACTGGGGCATAAGCGCCCAAGATTCGGATGTGTTCTGCCAAGGGGTCCACTGCTCCATAGGTCTCCTCATAGAGGTCTCCGAAAAAATTGTGGAACTGGGGGAACATTATTCCCTCGACGTTCCAGTGGTATGTGTGTGCCTTGAAATACATGATGAATGTATTCGCAAGAGCAATCTTTAGAGAAGCTTGTAGTTCGTTCATGTCTATTCCTTACCATGCTTTGCAAGACCAATATCTTGCCTTGTCTTTGGGACCGGGATCGTCGCAATTGTGACGCGCTCTGAATGAGCGACGACGCTCCGGGTCGTTCTTTTTAATACTCATATTAGGATCGCCAAAGTTCACCTTTTTGGCCTTGCCATCGCCATCTAAATCAACATACACTTTGGATTTTTTAACATCCCCAGCCATAGGCTTATTTAAAGGAACGTCGCGACCTTGATAGGTAGCTTCGTTGAGAAACTCTTTAAATGTCATCATTGCTGAGTCACTTTCGAGTGTGAGAGACGGTCGTTTTCAATCTTACGGATACGAGGCGCAAGCTTCATGGCCATTCTATCAATAGCAACTTTACGACGGGCTATCAGTTGCTCAGCGCGCTCCTTCTCAGCTACTGTCATCTGAGCTACTGGTTTTTTCATCAACCGCTGTTTCATTAGATTAACCGCAACACGACGAGCCCGTTTGTTGATAGTGGCTGAAGAGGAGCGGCGCTTCAACGCGAGCTGGACTTTACGCTCACGCTTAGCAGCTGTACGTGCAAACCGAACACGAGCCTTCATACGCTCCATACGCGAGAGAACTTCATTGAGCTCAACTAGCTCGACCTCTTCTTTGATCACTTCACCCGTATCAACGTCAACTACCACCAACTCATCGTCCTCATAGGCATCCAACACATCATCAACATCGTCTACCACATTGACCATACTGTCAATATCGGCTTCTGTAAAATCAACATCATTCTCTTCTTTAAGACCCGCTTCCGGCTCGAGCTTGTCTTTCATGCCGCTATTAGCAAATTCAATCTTGTGTGCGCGATATTTGCGGCCGGTCTCGGGATTGACTTTATAATCAGCAGACGCCACATCTTCTGTCTTATAACGAACCTTCATACGGCGGAGGTGGTCATCATCACCATCGTTATTAGTCTGCAGTGAGTGTCCAACTTCTGTTGGATCAACATCTTCGTTGGGGATGTTTCCCTTATTCATCTTGCTGAGCTTGATGAAATCCTTGTATCGCAGAACGTCTTTTGCGGCATTGTATGTGCTGTCTGGATTAACAACATCCTCAGTCACTGCCTGTGGTACCATTGCCGGGTTGACCTTGATGCCAACCTCTTGAGCAAGGGCAAGCATCTTTTTAACAACGCCGATCATTTCAGGAGTCATGCGCTTATTCTTTACATTACGAAGACCTGCGTTAACTGCTTGATCTGGAGAGAGCGACTCAGCCTTATCGACGCCAAGCATATCAGCAATCACGCGAGCGACTTTGATCTTATCACCGGACTTGATTGTCTTGTCGGTCAGCTCTTCATCAAGCTGGTTGCCATCTGGTTGGTATGAGTCTGCCATTTCTGCTCCTGCTGTTTCTGGTGTGTAACTGGTTTCCATGTCTTGGATTTCATGCTCGTGCATGTGCCAGTAGTCTTCGTGGTGTAAAAATTCACCGACTCGGTTTAGAGAGTCGCGGGCCTTAACGTGGGCTTCACGCCATGCGCTGAGTTCTTGTTCGTCTGGGGCTTTACCCTGCTCTAGATGTATATCATTGAGCTTCATGTAAGCATCCGTAGCTTTTAAGGCGGCTAAAACGGTAGCTGGCTCACTCTTACCGTAACGCTCAATTGTTCCCTGGAATGCTTTAGCTGCATCAGCAGAGTGGTGTAGGTTCTTCGTGGTGTACCCCTTAAATGAGATCTCAGCCGGTGCATATCCTGGCTGGATGTCTTCGAGCACAACGCCAATAGCCACACACTCATGCAACCACTTGCGATAAGTTTGACCGTGCGCATCAACAACCGTTAGATAGTTAGTTCCACGATCTACAATCTCGTATTTTTGACCAGCAGACTCAACAACAGTGCCAATATTGAAGATCTTCCCACTGAGGTAGTCTTCACGCAGAGCATTAGACTGAAACTTGATCTGCTCTTTGACTGTGTCCAGACCCATACCGGATCGAACTTCATTCATTAAACGCTTACCGTCAATATCACGCAGATTTGAAGGAAGACCCTTCTTAAACGTGTTGAAATCGTTTTTTGAGGCTGCAGTACGCATCTTGGATGCACTCATACCAGATGCATCATCAGCGTCCGGGTCTCGTTCACCTGCCGACACCACCTTAATGCTATCAAAGTGAAATTCAGTGCCGTTATATTTGTCTAGGAGTTTCTGATATTCTGGAACTCGATCAGAGCCGGCTACCATAATCAGGTTCTTGTATTTTTTATTGAGGTACTTAGCAACCTCAACTGGGGTACGTTGATCTCCGCCAGCAGCGTAGAAATGTGTGCTGGGAAACATCAAGTTTAAGTAATGGATTTTACGGTCCACAGGCAGAGGGTTTTTCTTTTTATCCTGTGTTGCTGATGCGTAGATGCAATAGTCAGCCGAGTTTGCCTTCGCTACCTTTTTAACCAGCTTAACAAGCAACTCGTGGCCGGTTGTGGGAGGATTGAAACGACCGAAAGCGAAGACGACGGTCTTCGCTGGTAGAGATTCCAGAAGTGTGGAGTATTTTTTCATCTAATCCATCTATGTAATTAAAGGCGATGTATTATTTATACGTTTACAAGTTTGTCTGTGATACTGTTAAAATGACAGATGGAATTGCAGGGCAGAATGACTGAGCGACCTCGTGAGCCATACTCACGTTTATAGATTCTGTGGCCCACATCAATGTGAATGTGTCGTTTGCATCCATAAGAACAGGAAAATTCCACGCTGGAGCCAACTTACCGCCGTTTTCGCGGATTGTAACCACAGTTGCTGAGTTTGGAACATCAACTCCATTCTTGCGATACCAGATCCACACACGAGCTAATGATGAGTTGGATGATGTCAGTTGCAGAGAAAACTCAAAATTATATCGGCCAGCGTTTAGGGCTTTAACAGTATCCCCGTTCACAAGCTCGAACCCAGATACAGCTCCAACCCCTCCCAATTTAACAGAGTATGCTGTATTGGCAAGGGCGGCTGTTTGGTTAGTTAAGTCATACCAATCGCCGTAATATAAGCGCGGCCACAGCGTCGGTCTGACCAGCAATTGGCCATCAGTTGTTCCGACTCTAGCAACAGCGGCTATAGAGGTTGCAATGTTTGGAGCTGTTGGCCTGACTTTTGTGAGTTTACCTGCTTGAGTGGGATGTCCCCACAACAAATCTCCTTGAACCCACGTTTCACCAACATCTGATCCAGTGGTGTTCAAATCTCGCACATATCCAAACACAGTAGCTCTACCAGTACCGTTAGAGGCAATGTCTGATGTTAGCACGCCAATCAGAAAAAGAGGGGATGCAGATGAGTCGGCAATATACTTACCAATGATCGGCATTGCAATATCATTGGTATTTTCAAGCCCCGCAAACATAACCACTGTGCCATTGGCCATAGTCGATGCAGAGTTATTGTGAACACGGAGGTGCTGCTCAAGACCACCCTGCAACGTTGTTCCATCATTATGACGGAAGTCAAAACAATCCTCATCCGGATTATATGCCATCTGACCAGGAACTAATGCCATCTGCGGACCCGCTGTGTTCATTTTCAGCGACCGGATTGGGCCAACGTGCTCAGTAAATTGGACCTTGTTCGTCGCAGCATCATACTCAAGGACCCAGTTGTCATTAGATTCAGTCATCGTAGCTCGATTGACATCATCTAACCAACGGAAGTTTACTTCGCCGGAACCAGGGCCAGTGGCGGCAATACGCCCAATTGCTTGCTCAAGAAACTTCAGCTTATCTTGAAGAGCACGAATATTCGGTTCGACTTTGTCTGGGTTCGGTTGCTGGAACGATGCATTCTGCTTGAGGTACTTGTCTATCTGGTCCATCGGCACCTGCTCAGCTGCAGGCTTCACTTCCGGAACAACAACCTCAACGATCACCTCAGGTTCCGGTTGCATTTCCAATACCGGCTCTTCAATCTGCTCTACTAACTCAACGGCTTCAACAAGCTCATCGATCTTTTCAACCGAGACGGGCTTTGCCTGAGACAGTTGACCGAACAGATCAGCTATGTCTTCCTGAACGTGCTTTCGCACCTCTTTCATCATTTGATGTTTCGGATCCTGAGCCTTTGCCTGCGCCACAATACCCAGGAAGTCGCTCAACTGCTCAGTGGCCTCAGCAGCCTTTTCCGCCTGCTGTTTCTTACCCTCAGCTAGAACTTTTAGGAAGTCGTTCAACTCGCTCATTGCTTCTCTCTAGCCTTTGACTGTTTAAATTCTGCGGTAGTGACTTTATATTGGCGGCCGTTCAGATCCAACACCAAGCCCTCAATATCAGGACCAAGCATGTCCTTACCAACAATCGAAGGGTGCTTAAGGATATACTCAGCAACAGCATCTTTCGACTTCTGAATTAACGCTCGAACAACCTCTTTAGCTTCTGCATCAGCTTTCTTGCGCGAGCTGAGAACCTCTAGTGACTGTTTGTCCAGACTGAGAACAGGATCGATGTGTGTTGAGATATCAATCGAACCGTTCAACTTCAGCTTCGGGCTAACAATCTTAATATCAGCCGATGATTGTTTTAGCAGTGAGGTGATGATTTTATCAGAATCAGGATGCGGCTCGCCCGTCGATGCTACAACTACACTGAATGGGATAATTGTCATCAGCGAGCCTAGCTTTGACTTGTCGTAAGTGATGCTGACAAACTTAACTCCAGCATCTGTGATATCAGCCATTGGGTTGTAGAACAGCTCACAAATCACCTTGCTGTCCTTAGGCAGGGTCTTGATAAACTTAGATGTGGTGACTACCTCCCACATATCATCATAATGCTCCGCACGTGCAACTACATCAGCAGCAGATCCTTTAGACTTAGCATGGGTGCTGAATGCTTTGGGTTCAAATATTGGACCAGTACGAGATCCTTCAAAGAAGGGGCGACCGGAGGCATCTAAACCAAAGCGACCACCGCCACCGTCAACCTTCAATGACACCTCAACATCTGTCAGCTTACCATCAACGGTTTTCTTGAGATGTTGGACAAACTCCACGTACTCAGCATCTTTCATTTTCTGGAGATGAACCATCCCCTGACGTGCTGTTGCAGCTACGCTTTCGTTGATATACTGTTTAAACCGCTTCATTTGTAGTTCTCGTAATATGTGACACGCATTTTATCGATAGTAGCTTCATCGTAGCTAACGCCTAGCACGTCTACCATTTTCTTGAACGCAACCATCTTCTCTTTGTAGTCTAGGTCAGGGTTGCCGCGATACAATCCTTGAGCACCAGGACCAAACAACGTATGAGCAAAGCCAAGGATCAGAGTCTTCTGCTCCGCCGCGCTGAAATGCTTCTTAGCAAGTTGCAAACCACCGACGAATGATCCAAACAACTGGATGTCCTTAGCAGTCGGCGTGGTACCGAACAGAACTTCGAACATTACTTTGAGGTCGTTGATATAAGTCGACGTCTTTGTCGGAATCTCTTTGAATACAGGCAGTCCGTCCATCATTCGCTGCTTGCCATTATCCATTACAGGCTCGAGTTTTTGACGGAGACCTTGTGTTACAGAGAATGCCAGATCGGTTGACATCACCTTCTTAGGTGTTTCCTTCTTACCAGTAAGAATGACAATCTCGCGGAGGGTCTTTGTGGTAAGGGCGCGCAACAAATACTTCTGGAACACACCTTTGATGCCCTCTTTCATATCTTCCCAAGCGGAGCTGTGGGAAAACTGACTCCACTCAGTTGGCTGGCCTTCAACAAAGTCAACCAATTCCAGGTCAATCTGAATGTTGATCTCCGGTTGCGAAAACTGCCACAGCGTGATATATTGGCCGGCAGACTCCTTGAAGCCAATGAAAGTAACGTAACCAAATTTCTGGCCGGTAATGGAAGTTAGGAATTCCTTGATGTTAGCTGCTTGAGCCTTATCAACCTGCGTATCAATATCTCCAACTGTATTCTTATACTGCTTGAATTCAGCCGTGGGGATCGCCTTATTAAAGAAATGAAATGCAGACCCGGAAAGGAACTTCTTCGAGTTAAACAACTCAGGGTTCCATAGTGGCAAACCATACTCTTTTTGAAATTTCAAGTTGACCATCTGCAACGTACGATTGACGCGCAGCACAATGGCGGCTCGATCAAGTTTAGAAAGATCAATTCGCTCAGCCTCGTGTTGGCCGATCTGGACGTTACCACCCTCTGTTAGGAATCCTTTAAAGCGTAGCATCATCGCACCTTGATTTTGTATTGTTGAGTTTTATCATATCACACCTTCAATCCTGGACCAAGACCGCCAGACAACCTAAAAGACGCCATCACGTCAATCGACACCGGCTTTCCGAGCGACGATAATCCCCTAGGTTGAATTCTAACCTCCAGCTGAGCTTGCATCTTACCAATTTTTGGAATGGTATCTCCACCGAGCATTGCAGCTACAGCTGAATCCAGCTGCGCTGTGGCTTTACTTGTTTTATCAACCAACCAGATTGTGTCCCCAATCATCATCAATAGGTAGCTAACATTAGCATCATCCTTTTGTGATTTTTTAAACTTTTTCTTGTAATGTGATATGATCTTATCGCCCATTGTTGTGTCGTTGAGCTTTGCAATCTGATAGTTGTCGGTACCCTTGACAAAAGCTTCAAGCTTTCTGCGACGCTCTTTTTGATCTTTTTCTATCGTCATTGAACTTGATGATATCTTTTTGATCTTTGGGTCGGAGTACTTCTGTAAGTCTTTGAGAAGTCGTTTACCATTGGTAATAGCAGTGGGAGAAGCGTTCATGATGTCAATGAGATCCTTCTTCTCCTCACTATCTTTGGGGGTAGAAAATTTGGTCCCATCAAAGACCCAATCACGCATTGAACCCATCTGGGCCTTTGCATCAGCCTTGTATTCAATGTGGAGATCTACCTTCTTTCCACCAATGGTCAATCTGAACCCAAAATCAGGAAATGAAGTCTCAAAGCCAGCTGGCTCTGCAAAAGCGATTGCTGTTTTGCCCAACAGCTTTTGCAAATTTTTGAAAGCTCTGATCTCTGCTTGCTGTGCAGCGCTACTTGTTGCCATGGCATCCTCTTTAATAAATTCTGAAAACGACTTCATTATACCACAATCCTGAGTTATTGTTGTGATATTTATGGAAAATAATAAACCCGCCGAAGCGGGTTTATTTAAGCGTTTGCTGTCATTGGACAGTGGCCGGTCAGTGGTGCTGATGGACCGCCAGGGCATAGTTGCTTCGTCCTATCAACCCCACACTTAGGGCATATCCAACCCTGTTGGGTTGGCTGAATAGGTTTGCCGTTCAAGACGAAGCTGATCTGATCCTGTACTGCCAGTTTCTCTTTCATATCATTCTCCGTACTTAAAGTCGCCAAACCCACCATCTGTTCTGGCTCGTTTTCCAAACGTGCTCTTATCGAACAAAGGGGTGTCGTCGGTTTGACCTGCATCAGCCAGCCCATCTTGGGCAGACTCCTCAACGTCATACAGCTTCATCTTCGATCGGTCAACGCCAATGACAAAGCGCTTGTAGTTGGATGGATCTGCATATCGATTCTTCAGCTGCTTAACCATGATCTGGTTCAATGCATCAAGCTCTTCGGAACGGATCAAAGCAAACATCAAGTCGGCCGTTGCTGGAAGACCAAACGATTCAGATGTATCTGTCAACTCAACATCAGAGCTGTTGTAACCACCACGAGTAACCTGCGTAGCTGTCAAAATCGGCACGTTGTATTCAACTGCCAGACCACGAAGCTCTTCAGCAATCGACTTGATAAACAGATATGAGTTAACGCTCGCACCCATCTTCAAACGAGCACTCGCACAGATGTTCAGATAGTCAATGATCAGTACTTCTGGGGTGAAGTCTCGCTTCGCCTTCAGCTCTTCAATCAAAGCGCGGAAGTGGCCTGAGTGTGCAGATGCTGTTGGGTATTCCTTGATGATCAGCTTACCTTGAGTTTTGTTGGCAACCTTAGACACTCGATTCTCAAACGCGGCCCGATCGATCACCTTCAGCTCATCCATAGACAGGTTGAGAAGGTTCGCGTCAATACGCTCAGCGATACGCTCCTCTGCCATTTCTAGTGTGATGTACAGGACATTCTTACCTTGCATCAAAGTAGATGCGGCAAAGTGGCACATGAATAGTGACTTACCAGCACCAGTACCTGCCAACACCACATTCAGTGACTTCTTAGAAAGACCACCTGCCGTAATCAGGTTCATCAGCTCAAGGTCGAACGCGATCTTGTCTTCTTTCTTGTGATAGAAGTCGAATCGGCTTTCAGCGTCAGCGATGTAATCGTGACCTACGTGCTGGTCAAAAGACACAGCAAGCGCGTCTTGCAGAATCTTAGGAATCGCTTCTTGAGTCATCGACGTTTGCTTGCCATCGATGATCTTGATAGATTCTAGAATAGCATTGTATACAGCTCGATCCTTGCAGAACTTCTCAGTCTTTTCCAAGAGCCATTCGTCGGATGTGGTCCGATCTGGCTGTAGCGTATCCGTCATGCGCTGTGCTTCAGACAGCTCTTTGTCAGTCAGATCTTTACGGTTACCTAGCTCAATCTTGATAATGTCAAGAGTTGGCAGCTTGTTATAGGCGTCGAAGAACTTTAGGATCTCTTCCGTGACAACCTTCTCCAACCTCTCCTGGAAGTACCCTGGATTAATAAAAGGAGCCGTCTTGCGAGCGTACTCCTCATTATGGATCAGTGAGCTTAAGATTTTTTGTTCAATTCTCATTGTTCTTGAATTCTTTTCGTAAACGCGTTTTCATGTTATAAAATTCACTTTCGGCGGCCAATGCAATGAACACCAATGGTCGTAACGTGAGTCTAATAAGTCTGAACAGCTTACGCTTCATCAACGCCGCCTGTATATGTAATGCTGTTGTTCATAACACCTTGCTCAATCAATTCTGATAGGATTGGTCCGATGTACTGCACAAACTTATCATCTAGCTTTGTGCCATCTGCCAACTCATAGTCAAAGCGAATACGGAGAGAATCGCTCTCTTCAATAAATTCAACCCGACCGTATTTGTAGATTATACCCTCATACGGCCCCTCTAACAACTCGATCCACGAGTCGTTGATTACCTTGTAGTGTTGGTCGAGCACCATGCTCCTCCTAGACCGCAAGGGCACATCGGATCATTGCAAACGTATCCGAGCGGCCCACCATCAGCACCAATACCACACTTAGAGCAGCCCTTCGTGTATGGTGGAGCTGGATACTTGATTGGCTGCAGTGGGATGCTTGGTATTGTCAGATTCTGAAACGCATCAAGCAGTCGATCGTAGTCACGAGTCTTCGCTTTGACCGATTCCTCCAAAAGAGCGCACCGCTCTTTCAAACGGGCGTTCTCAATCATCAGCTCTTGCATGAGCTCATGCATCTTCTGTTTCCTCGATCGAATTCAGCTCCGCATCAATCGACTCATCGGACATCAAAGGACCAGACGACACTTGGTAGTTTTCTTTAACCCAGTTTTGGAATGCGGGAGCCATTAGAATAGGCAGCCAGAAGTCTTTAGTGTCAGTATCTTTGATACGGTACTTCTTCTCTTCAACCTCACCGGTCTCAGAGTCAACACGGCTGTACCAACCATTCGATGGCTTGACAACAACCTTTGCTTCTAGTGCCATGTCCAGCAACCCGGACCACTTGGAGATGCCGCCGTCAAACTTAACCGTGACAGGGATCTTGCTCTTCTCACGGGTGTGACGAGACTTCTCAACGTTGATGATGAAGTTGTAACCCATCAACTCAGTGCCCTCTTTCTCTTGCTGGCGACCCAAGATGAAGATGTTATCTGCAGAGTAGTATGAACCAGTACCGCCACCGACCACGTCTTTAGAGTACATCTCCAAAGTCTTATACGTGTGGTTAACAACGACCATTGGAATGTTCTTCAAGGTCAAATGTGGAGTGACCATGCGGAATAGTGATTTGATCTGTTTTGCGCGACTCATGTCACCAACAGACTTGCCTTCCAATGCATCCTCAACTTCTTTCTTCGAAGCCAGGTTACCGATTGAGTCAACAAGAATGATCACTTCATCGCCGCGCTGGATTTCATTCAACTGCTGCATGATGTCAAACTTCAACTGCTCAACGTCGGTGATTGGTGTATGGACAATTCGACTCGTGTCAATGCCCAGTGAATCGAAATACGACTGAGGAGTGCCGAACTCAGAATCATAAAACAACATCACCGCTTCTGGATATTTGTCCATGTAGCTCTTTGCCATGATCAGGCTGAACATGGTTTTAAAGTGCTTTGATGGACCCGCCCACATCGTCAGACCTGGAGTCAGTCCACCATCCAATCGTCCCGACAACGCAACGTTGATAGCTGGAATTGCGGTGGGAATCATATCCTTCTTTGTAAAGAACTTTGACTCTGATAGAACTGCTGAGTCTTTGATTGTCGAATTCTTTTTAATCTTGTCTAGTAGGCTCATATTATTCTCCAACAAACTCACGGAATTGGGATTCGTTCAGCATACCGACGCGGCGGCTGACTTCTTTGCCGGTATCGTCAACCAGCACGCATGTTGGCACACCACGGATGCCAAACTTTGCTGCCATCTCAGTGTTGTCGTCAATATTAACATCTTCGATGGGAGTATTGATCTTGACGTTCTCAAGAACTCGTGTCAACATCTTACAAGGTCCGCACCAATCTGCGTAAAACTTTAGTACTTTCATTATTCATCCTTTATGAAAAGAAATCTTCTAGGGTTGCTGTCTGCTCAGACTTCCAACCGAGTGAATCGAGAATGTTCTGGACGGCATCCAGGAACGTTTTCTCATACATCTTATCGTAATCTACGTACGGCGTCAACTCAAATTCGGTTGGGATCTTGTCAATGAACGAGATGCAATCATCACCAATTGGGTTGTTCGATTTGAGATACACAAACTTGATTTTGTCACCCTCACGAATCGTCTGATACTTCTTGGTCAACCCATGCTTTTCCAGCCAGTGGTTGTACAGCAGAGCACCTCGGACATGGATCGGAGTGCCTTTGGAATAGATCGAAGATGAGCTCTGATACTTCTTCACATCCGAAATCGATCGTGGAAACGCGATGTCTTCAGGTGCAAATTGCCCAAACTCCTTACGGAAGTCTGCACAATACTGTTGGACCTCTTGCTCAGTCCCTTTCAGGATCGCTTGCAATGAATCCTTGAGCTTATCGCGAATCACCGAAGGTGTACTAGACTTAACCATCTGCAATCCCATGATTTTCAGCTGGGGTTCTTTGTACTGCACGCCTTCACTATTGTGCACGCTCATCACATAGCGCTTCTTGCTAACTGAGATCATCACATCAGCCAAGTTCTCGCGCTTCATCTGCATCTTCTGCTCATATGCATTCATGTAGTCTGCGAGCTCTTGATATGATTTATCAATGAACGGCTGGATCCGTTCCTCAGCAACGCGGTCCATGAACTGAATCACTTTTTCAGTCGGCAGTTTAACTTCGCCACCAGCGCCGTATACCTTCTGCACAAGGTCATTCAATGTCATAACAACCGAGTCGGTGTCGATCAAAACAATTCGATCTTTGGTTTCGCCAATGATTTTATCAAAGTAGCCATTCAATTTACCTGCAATCCAACGAATGGAAAGCTGACCGGATGTTGTAATGCCTTCAGCGATACGGATGTCGAAGTAGCGGAAGTATGCGTTGCCGAAAGCACCATAAGCACTGTTCAACAAAATCTTCATCGCCATTTGCAAATTGTTGAGGCGGCTGACTTCCTTCTTCCACTTATTCTCACCAGTGTTTGCATACTCTTGCTTTGCTGCCAACATCTGCTTCTTATACACAACTCGCAAGTCGTAATACAACTGCATCAGTGTTGGAAGCAGGCCGCGCTCATCACGTCGGAAGCACCAACCGTTTGCAGCAACAGCCAAATCAAGATCTTTCGCTTCTGACAGATCAACTTCTTGATTGAGCAGCTTATCTACGGATGTATTCAGACGGAGGTCTGTAATGGTCTCTGGACTCATGTTGTACTGCATGATCAAGTGAGGATACAGACTGTTCAAGTCAAACGAACATGCCCAGAAGTGCTTTCCAACTAGCGGATCTTTAACATATGCACCCTCATACGCTTGAGACTTCGTTCCATCCTTACGACGAGGAATCACCGTCTTGCGATCGTTGAGGTAGTTGTAGATGATCACATCCCACGTCTTAACCGGACCGAACACATCCTCGTAGTTGACCTTGGCTGCGTATGCAAGAGTCAATGCAAGATCCATCAGTTTCATCTTGTCGTCGAGCTTATCGACCAGCTCTACATCTCGAATGTTGTATCGAACAAACGTGTCCCAGTAGTTTGTGTAGAAGTCTTTGAAGGTAGACCCTGGGTTTTCCAACTTACGCTCACTGAGTTCGGCGAATGCAATGTAGTCTAGTTTGTATGATTCTTGCGCGCTGTATGTGAACTTCTTATACAGATCCAAGTAGTCTAGCGAAGCGATACCAGCAATGTAGGTCTTCATTGCAGTGCGACCGCCAAGATCAACCTCGCGCTGACGAACTTGTCCCCATGGACTCAGTTTGTTAGCAAGCGTATCACCAACCACCTTGCACATACGGTTGTACAAGTAGGTCAAGTCAAACAATGAGCTGTTCCAGCCAGTGACGACATCTGGGTAGTTTTGTTGCCACCAACCGATGAAATCCTTGAGCAGAGCCTGCTCGGAAGAGAAATAACGATACTCAACGTGCGCTAAGTCGTTTTCAAATGGTTTCAGGCCCCATGTCACGAGATTATTCTCACGAGTATTCTTGACAGTGATCAGCTGGATCACCTCGTTAGCAAGCGCTGGGTCCGGAAAACCGTACTCAGTCTCAGTCTCAATGTCGATCGTATCCACCACAACCTCAGATGGATCGAAGATGATTTCACCTTTGTAATTCTCAGCGATGTATTGATAGGTGTGGCCGGGAGACTCGAACACCTCAAAGCCGTGAACGTCTTTGTATCGGTCAATGAAGTCTTTGCAGTCGTACATCGATCCGGGTTGAATCGACCAGACGCGCTTACCGTCCAGTGTACGCCAAGCATCGGATGTATCGGACATCTTGCTGGACACCCAAAGGGTTGGGCGGAAATCAATCTTTCGATTGTATCTCCGCCCTTCCTCTACACCTCGAACATACAGGGAGTTACCCCTTTGAAAAACGTTTGTATACAAAATTAATCCTTAATTCTAACAGCTGCTGCTCGAGCGCTAATCATATCCTCGAAAGCGCCTTTTTCCATAACGCTCTGGTAAGTATCCACCAAACCACTTGCATGATCAACTACACGGTTGTCGGCTGCATGGTATGTACGAATTCGTTCGTGGCCAGCTTGATAGCGTTCTGTATCTTGATGGAAGTGGGCTTCAACGCGACTGCGGCATGTTGTATATGCAGCTTGCTTATTATCTTCACGGCTACGGCTGTTCGTGCCGTTTGCGGTTATTCCAGTTGGAATGTGGATGCACCGGCAACAGTTCTGATGTTTGTTGCGATGCTGTCCACCCTTACCTGTACCAGAAAACCATTCAAATCTGAACTGGTCTTCCGTTATTGTCATTTGATATCCTTAGACGAATCTGCTACGTCCTTATCAGCTCGGATCTCGATAAACACTGGAAGGAACAAACTATCAACACCGGTTCTCTTATCAGAAATCCGGGCATTGTATTTGATGGCGACGATGCTTCCGATAACATCGCGAGTAATACGATTACGGTCATCATCGTTAAAGCCCGTACCCACATTCGTTTTGACAATACCGTCAGCAGACTCAAGAACAAGAGCACCCATTCGACCAGCATGTTTACCCGTCCCTTCAATCCAATCAACAACCTTCAGATCGCACTCTAACTCGCCTTTGAATTTGATCTGGTGCTTGGAGCGCTTATCTTCCCAAATCATATCTTTGGTTTTGAGGATGATGCCTTCTTGACCATCGGCCAGGAATCGCTCGAAGTGAGACTGGGCTTCCTCAATTGTATCCACTTCTTGTGTCCACACAACACTGATTCGGTCACTGGCACCTTCAATCAGGTAATTCAACTTCTCGAGACGAAGGCTGTATGGTGTCTTGCTGACACCAGCTTCAAAATCACCAAATGGAATCACATCCCATAGAGTGGCACAAACCATCTCACCCTCAGCTTTAGACTGAGTGCCTTTAACGGCTTTGTTGAGGATACCGTTACCGGTTTTACGGTCGAGGAGGTTACCGTTCTGATCACGGACCAGAAGTTCACCGTCGAATACAGTATCGATACCATCGGCCATTGCGATGAAGGGTAGAGCGAATGTGGGATCAGCAATCTGAATCTCTTTGCCATTGCGGCTGCGGAATTCAACAGCACCGTTGCGAACGATTGCATTGAATCGCATACCATCGAGTTTGAGCTGGACGTAGGCTGGGAACTTAACTTTGTCAATCAGCTTCTGGTCGTAGGCAGAAGCGAGCATGCAAGGGTATTCGTGAATCAGACCAGGCCACACCTTATTAATGGTGCCCTCAGATGCACCACAGCGGAGGTCTTTTTGGATCACCCGCTCGATCACCTTTGCGTCTTCTGCAGACAGGGTCTCGAGGATGTCAGTCAGCCAATCAATGCCATCATGCCCGGTGACAGCTCGACTGGAGAGTTGGGATAGATCGTCGAGAGCTTTTTCCAAGGTGCGCGTCGGAACGGCATCTGTCATGTAAGCTGGGATTTTGCGAATGTAAAAATTCACCATCGGATCGACGGCTAGGTACATAACACGCTTGAGCACGGCACTATCCACGTGAGATTCCAACAATTTGATTTTGTCATTTCTACCAGAAAGATCCGAAAGATCTGTTAAAATTTTATAAATATTCATGGTACATCCTTTCACTCAATTATACAATTATACCTTAAAGGAAATTTAATGACAACGCATGTCGTCTACTGGATCCACCACAACGTGATGGCGGATTATGAAAACCAAGGATATGTAGGGGTCACCAATAACTTGGAAAGGCGGATGAAATATCATTTTTCCAACCTCCGAAATAACCGGCACATTAACCCACATTTACAGCACGCATTTAATCAAGATCACGACATGACAGTTACCGTGTTGTATGAGGGCAATGAGAGTGATTGTTATCACTTTGAAAAAAACGCCCGACCACTATGCAATATTGGCTGGAACCTCATCGAAGGAGGATCTGCACCTCCCAAAGGGTATAGGAAATATACCACCCTATCTGAAGAGCACAAGGCTAAACTCAGAGCAAATCATAAAGGTATGACCGGTAAAACACACTCAAGCGCAACAAAAACAAAGATGTCTACCGCAGCATCGAATCGAGTAACTTCAGACGAGACTAAAGAATCTATATCCAAATCAAAGAAGGGTGAGAATAATCCAAATTACAACAAGCCAAGATCGCCGGATGTTAGAGAAAAAATACAAAAAACTAACAAGGTCATGGTTGAAATTCGCCGTGAGTATTCCATCCTCACAGGAATCCCATATAAATGTGTTTCAAAAAAGGACGTTGAATTTTGTTTGTATGTAGATCAGCGCCGACAAGATGGTAGATTCGTCTAATTAGTTACAAGTAGCTCATATCAGCCTTGGTGTTAGTCTGATAGTGTCCCTTCAAATGTTCTGGAAACGGAATAGTTACAATCTGACCGCCAAACCGTTGGGACACTTGCTCGGCAACATCCACAAAGCTTTGTTGATATCCTGTTCCAAGATCAAAGATACCCGACTTCCCTCTCATCGCCACTTCATACTGTACACGGCAAACGTCCCGCACGTGAATGAAATCCCGCTTGAAGTTTTCGGACCCTTCGAAGATCTCAATCCGACCTGTGTCGAGCGCTTGGTGTTTGAATTTATGGTGAGGAGATGCTTGATTACCTTTATGCCACTCTTCATCATCCCAGCCATACACGTTGAAATAACGGAACCCTTGAATTTTGCTGTCTGGATTTTTTGCGAGGGTTTTTTCAACATACTCATCAGCCAGCTTTTTAGAATAGGCGTATAGGTTAAGTGGCCCTTCGCCGTTGCCGTAAACGCTAGCAGATGAAGAGTATGAAAGGGGAACACCATGCTGACAACATTCTGCAACAAGCTCAATCGTGTACGTGTAGTTGCGAGTCATTACCAACTCACCATCCCAGCACGTGGTGTCAGAGATTGCTCCAAAATGGAAGACGTGATCGTACAGTCTAGCACCTAACAGTGCAACGTCTGGGTGAACATATGATTGATACACCGCGCCATCGAGATTCTTGTACTGTTTGCCGTTGGGTAGATAGTCAGATACAACAATGTTATTGTATCCTTGTTTGTTGAGATACTTTACAAACTGACTGCCGATGAAACCATAGGCACCTGTGACAAGAATCGTATCACTTGGTAGCATCAGCAAGTTCCTCAAGAGTGTTTTCAATATCGGTGTGGTAGATTCCAATACCGCCAGCAACTGACCACTCACGGATGTTCGATGGCCGATCGTCGATCAGAATATCACCAGGCTGAGCATGAACGTGTTTGTCTTTGCTAAACGGGCCAAAGTGAACAGGAACATCCGGAAAGTATTTCTGAGCCCACAGCACCTTGTCATAGAACGCCCAATGCATATCATTCTTGTTAGGTACAGCGGTGAGGAATAGCAGCTGCCATCCCTTTTCGCGACAGATTTGTTGACACGTGTTAACCAGTAGATCTGCGTAAGGAGTTTTCTCAAGATCTCTGTACAGGTGAGGGTTCTGTCGGAGCTTAACCCACTCTTCGTGAGGCCACTTGTGATGAACCTCTTTCTGTCGAAGAGTCTTTTGTGCGTAAGCGTTGAAGTCAGCGACGACTCCATCCATGTCTAAGTATATCGTTTTCACTTTTGGCTATCGCCTTTCGCTATTCTGTGGTTATCTTCGATGCTGTCGGGAGTGCTGACTTCGATGACTGTACCCGCTTCGAGACAGATCAATCTATGAGGAAGCAGTGGTGGGTTGTGCCACACGCTTCCAGCTTCAAGCACCTTTGTGTGTACGGTGGCGTCTCTCGTGTCAATCCAATCAACTAGAAATTTTCCGGATTGGACATACCACGTTTCGTCTTTCTCGGCATGAAAGTGCATTGAAAACTTTGCACCCTCATTGAAGTTTAAAAGCTTGCCGCAATATTTGTCATTGGTAGCCCAAATGAGCTCGCTGCCCCAACCCTTATCTACAAACCCGCTTAATCTCATTGATGTCCTCATCTGTAAGTGTATACACACCTGCATGCTTTACTGACTCAGCAGCAGCGTGGATAGCAAAACGAATTGCCTGACGGATGTCACCTAGGTTGAGATGTTGATATGCCAATGCAGCAAGAAAAACATCGCCGGCTCCTACAACATCATACACAGGAACAGTTGGTGCGTCAAACTTTATACCATCATAGATGGCACCATTCTTACCCTGTGTAACAATCATGTTGCTGCAAGTAGAAATCAGCTTGCTGTGCTCATCGGAGTTAATCTTGATGAACGCACCCTCAAACTTAGCAAGGTCAGTCTTTTTTGTATCGATGTAAACCGGCCCTTCAAACCAATGAATGATATCTTGGATCACATCATCAGAAAGCAATCCCTTATTGTAATCTGAAATTACAACAGCATCATACCCTTGCAACATCTCAAGTCTGAAGTTCGGTCTGTATAGTGGCGCCACGTCCCTATCAATTCGAGCGATCTGCTGCCCAGACTTGATATCAACCAGTCTTGTTTTACGGGAGGGGTCTCCTGTGATGAATTTTACATCACAACCCAAAGCTTGAAGGTTGTTTAGCACGTTGCATGCCATCCCCGGTCGTTCTTCAGAGTACTTGTAGCTGAAGACTGGAACAGGGGCTTCGGGGCTAATACGGTTTACGTGGCCGTATTGGTATTCATCGATACAGCTATCGCCGATCAATAATACTTTGAATTTTTTTGGTTGTTGAAAATACATCATCTATATCAAAAAACACAATATTAGGACACACACTCTCTCCTATGATGCGCTTGCCTTTGTAATCACTACCCTTAACCATTACATCAAATTGCGATATTAGCTGAACCAATTCATAATCGCTGCGGAATATAACAACACTGTCTACAGCTTTGATATTCTGGAGAATGAACTTTCGCTCATGCTCGTTGTTGATGGGGCGTGTGGGTCCTTTTAGAGATTTCACGCGCTCATCACAATCAATCGCAACGGTAAGATGATCACCCAGAGACTTAGCGTAATTCAAAAGGGCAATGTGCCCCGGGTGGAGAATATCAAATGTACCGTTGACGAATATCCGTTCCATTACGAAACAATAGCGTTAGCAGGAGCGATAACAATTTTTGAGAATACGCGATTGTATTCTTGGAGGATTTGGTCTTTGGGGGTTGCTTCGGATGCAATCGCAGTTGGATTGATCTTGATAGAATCTTCATCGGCGTACGCCATATACGGTGCAAAACCGACGGACATACGACCCTCTCCAACTTGCTGGTAAACTAATGCCACCGCGTTCTGCACCTCGATTGCAGCACCACGCAGCTTAACTTCAGCCATCAACTCTTCACCTGAAATCAATTTAAACAAAACAATATTACTCATGATTTTTCACCTAAAAAAGAAACAAAATTTATTACTTCAAGCTCCGAGTGAAACATTCGGACTAGGAACTCTTTAGTATGTATGTTGATTGCTATAATCAAAAAGGAGTAGTGCTCCTTGACATACGACAGCTTGACGGTCCACTCACCAAACCTCGTTGGATGAAAAGACGCCAGCTCCATAAGAACTGAAGGGGCCGAAGCCCCTCGTTTATTTCCCTATAGAGGGAGTGTGCGATCTTCCGGCACGCAGCGCGGCACGAATCTCTTGGAGCAAACCAATGAAATTTCGTACTTTATTCATCAAGCGCGTCACAGATCATCTCCCTCTGTCAGATATTGCTTGGTGGACTTAACCGACTCTTCGTCGACAATGTCAACCTTCTTTGGCTTCTTGTTCTCTGGTATGATTCGCTCCAGAGCAATTTTTAGAAGCCCGTTCAACATTGCAGCACCTTTGATTTCAACCTGATCATTCAAAGCAAATGTGCGGGTGAAATCACGAAGGCCAATGCCTTTGAACAAATATGAACCGGAGTCTGTATTATCAGCTGCCGATCCCTTGACGATCAACTTTTCTTCCTCAACTGTGATTTCGATCTCAGACTTCGTGAAGCCAGCCACTGCAATCTCAATCACGTACTTGTTGTCATCAACTTTCTTGATGTTGTACGGAGGATAGTTAGGGACGTTCTTAGCGAAGTCGTCGTGTAGCTTCGCCAGTCGATTAAACTGGTCATCAAAACCAACGAAAAATTTATCGAAATCCTTCAGGGAAGGGCCAAAAGTGATATTGCCTAGTTGCATAGGTTTCTCCTTAATTAAGCGAGAGGTTTATGAAAATACCGCCCCGAAGGCATGGTATGTCCTGCTTACTTTATACAGGGGCCAGTACGCCGACCAGTGAAATTTCGCGGACGCCTGTTGCGCAACGTCAAACGCTCCCAAGGTAGGGACAGAATTAGCACCTGTGGATATTTAACCAGCCTTCGCAGGCATGCTGGTTCCCATCCCGAGTGGGACAATTTTATTTATACAGCTGCGGCTGGATCTTCTACAACTGAATTCGCGCCAGTTGCTTGAACTTCAGCAAGCTGGGACTCACCCTGAGACTTGATCTTCTGAATCAATGCAGCAATTTCTTCGAATGGGTGCTTACCCAGCGAACGCAGAATTACATTCACTTCTGCAACTGATAGCTCGAGATTGATCTTTACTTCATCCATAGTTTACTCACTTTCGTTTTTGGCCAATGTTATATTTGGGAACCAGCTCCCACTCACTCTTCTCTTTGTAAGACACAATCTTGATCTGAGAGAGTACGGATTGTGCGTTTGTAGCAGGTCGTTGGACGATCTTTAACAAACCCCAATCTTCCAAAAGAATCGCAATAGCGTTTCTTCGATCAATATCGCCCACTGAAATATTGCTTTCCTTGTTGTCAAGAATGAACAGTTCTTTGAAGTGAACGATAAAATACCGTCCCTGCTTGTGCAGGATGTGTGCTGATTGGTACAGCTTCTTGTCCTTCTTTGACGCAACGCCGATTCGTGTTAGCGTTTCCTTAACCTTTAGAAAGTTATCAGGAGCTGGAAGCGTAACTTCCAACATAGAATCTGGCGTCCAGTCATAGTAAATCACGTCTAATGTCACGATTTTCCACCTTTACCCATTTGTTGTTTTATCAATTCAATTTGCTTGTCGGATAGGATGGACATAACTTCCAACGCCTTTTCCTCCGAGTATTTATAAAACTCTTGAATTGCAGGTAGGTCACTGCTTCGAGCGTCTTTCTTCGCCCATTTAGAAAATCGTTTACGTTTAGTGATGGATCCCTTCAAAAACTCAAACTGTAGCTGGTTGTCGAGGTGCGGGTAACGGTTCATTTCGTTAGCGTACAGGACCGTATCATGGAAGTATGATAGTGCACGATTGATCAAAAACGGCTTGTAGTCCTTGTTTGCTTGTGGATCCTCAAATAGATCTCGCTTATCGAAATTGATGGCATTAACAAAATCAAACGGCGTCATCTAGTTTGTACTCCACACTTTCGAGATTCTCCGGAGTTGCAATAAAAGTCTTGTCCGGGAATCTACTGTTCAACACTCCAGCAATGTCCTTGTGGGTAGTCCCTTGAGCCAGGAACTCTCCCGTACTCTCATTGTGAATGAAGAATTGAGAACCCTCTCGGGTCACGGTGATCCTGATGACATTGTCTTTGGCTTCTTCGGCAGCTTGTTGCATGTAGTTATACACGAATTTCTTAGCGGCGCGTTCACGGGCTGCCCAGCCTGCGCGCGCTCCAACGAAGAATGATGCAATTATCGAGGCAATGAGAATTACAACTTCGATCATTTGAATTCACAACTTCCCATAATTTCCGTCAGACATGCCATCATGTTCACTTCTTGATCCGCAACAAACGCGGCTTTGTATTGGTAGTCCGCGATGATAAGAATCAGTTGCGGAACAGATCGTGGTTGCAGGAACGAAGCAGAATGGTCGTATAGCTCGCGGAACGTGCGCGTACAATCACCGTCAATGTTTGTTCCAACCCACTTGCGAACATCTGGAAAGTTCTTTTCAGACATCAACTTGAACAATGCTTTGTACGACTCAGCGCCAAGATTAACAAAGATACCAGAATCGATCTTGCCGGAAACAGAGTAACGCTGCAGTTCGTTGAGAATCCGTCGGTAATCTGGGAAGTGTTTCTGGACCAGCTCGGCAACCACTTTCTGATCGTACTCAATCCCTTGATCTTTCAGAATACCAAGAGCACGTTTGAAGAACTGAGCTGCAATCTCAGCTTTCTCTTTGCCTGTGATTTTGAAATCAACAACCGCACATCGCGAGTGCAGAGGCTCGATAATGCGGTTCTTGAAGTTGCATGTGAAGATGAAACGACAGTTGCTTGCAAACTCTTCGATAAAAGAGCGAAGAGCTGGTTGTGTCGAGTTTGGATTGAGGTAGTCAGCCTCGTCGATGATCACAACCTTCTTAGCGTCAGTCAGCGATACAGTTGAGGCAAATGACTTAATCTTGGTACGAAGAACATCGATACCAGACTCATCAGATCCATTGATGAACAATACATCTGCACCCACTTCATTACACAGAGCTCTTGCAATGGTTGTCTTACCAACGCCCGCTGAGCCGTGGAACAGAAAGTTAGGAAGTTCACCGGCTTGGACATGCTGATGAAACAGATCCTTCATGTGTTGTGGAAGGATACATTCTTCGATTGTTCGAGGACGATATTGTTCGACCCACAAAAACTGTTCACTCATAATATAACTCCATCATAAAACATTATTATACTCGGGCGGCAGCAGAAAGTCAATTGCCGTCCCAATTCTTATACCAACGACGGAAAGCGTCTTCCATGCTTTCATCATCATGCCACTCACAAGACCAGCCCATCAAACCACCCTTCCACGAACCGGCTTTTGTACCAAGCTCAATATCGGAGTTGCAGTCGACAACACGGCGGATCTTTTTGAAGATAGGAAGCCAACGAGTCCACTTAGGACGCCATTCACGCTCTTCACCGGTTAGACGAATGCGAGCTTTTTGCAGCGCGCCGTTTGTCTTATTGTAGTGTTCCAGCTCAACAAACTTGGCGACTTCAACTTGAGCGTCCCCTTGCTTGCTATCGAGCACTTCGTACCAATAAAGCGATTTCTGACCCTTCTTCATAGGGTAGCTGTTGCGGTGGTAGACATCTCCGTTTGGGTACAGAAGGTCATGACGAACAATATCAAGTCGCCACGGCCACCAGAACACTTTAGTGTGATCGGAGTTCTTTGGATCTCTTGATGACCAGCTGCCTGGTTGAATACCATAGTCAATATGGATAGATTCTTTATTGAAAGATATACCGTAGCTACGACGGATCGAGTCGGTGTAGCCTTTGCGGCCATCTTTACCTGGCGTTGCCCACTCACGATCTGTTAGATCAATCCACTTTTCACGAGGCTTGAATATCTCGGGGATCTTGATCCACCACGAGTGACCAAAGCCAGCTATGTGGAGCTGGCAGTATGGATCCTTGTCATGGTCCTTCTCGTATGGGTTTTGAATCCCCAGCGCAAAGCTGAACCAATGATCGCGTTTGTAGTGTTCAATTCTTTTGCGCATCATTCATCTTTCGATACTCTTGTTTGATCAGCGCACTGTATAGTCGATCAATTTCATAGTTGGGAAATTTATCGCCGGATAGGAGTCGAATCAACATCTCTTGTTCTTTGACGCGCTTTTCGAGATTTTTAATCCGCTCTTGCTCAGCCAACATATCCGTGTAGTTCTTGTACCGGCTTTCGAGGTAGGGCTGCATTGAGATCACCCTAGCATAATGCTCATGTTTCTGCTTATGGTGATCTCTTTGGCTTTTAAGCTTCTCAATTTTCTTGAGAAGCCTGCCTTCCCTAACCTCAGAAGTCGAAGGTCGAGTCGAGTTCGATTGCGACATAATATGTCAACTGTTGGCTAGTGGCTTGGAAGCGACTGATCTTCTTTGCACCAATTGCAACTCGATAGTCGCCAGACATCATCTTCAGGTTTTCGACTTTGAACTTGACCTTGAATGACTTGTCGGTAGTACCAATTTCAGAATCATACGAGCTACCGGTTGGGTTTGACTTATCACCAACAGTAACGACGATTGTGGAACCATCACCAACAAACGAGATGTCAGGAACCTTCAGGATCGAAGACACACGTTGAATTTGCTGCAACATCTGCCCTGGAAGATCAAATTCAATATCAGGTGTTGGGAACGCCTTGATGTTAGGAACCGGAGTCAAGACGTTGGCACTTGCAGCAAAGTACTTGACGCTATTCTTACCTTCGCGGATCGTAACAAACTTGTCGCTGAATTCCAGATCAGGAGACTCAAACAGAGACAGTGCACCCAAGAACTCGTTGAGATCATACACTCCAAAGTCGGATGGGAACTGCTCTGCAACAGTGGTCTCAGCGATGATGTTCTTACCTGAAGAAATCGTAGTCAGCTTGTTACCTGACTTGATAGTCAGGTTGCTGTTGATCGTTGAGAAGTTCTTGATGAGAGCTAGAGTATCCTTAGACAGCTTCATTAGCAATCTCCGTAGGATTCTGAGGTCCAATCGTAGCCATCCCCGAGTGAACAAACAGCTGGGCTAGCAGCGGATACACTCGCGGCTGTTGTTTGAAGATGTACTCTTGCATCTGGTGCATGTGCTTGATTTGTCGACCATTGCGGACAATGCCACCAACTTTAGGATCGTATTCTTTCTTTGCCAGTTTACGCCACAGTTTCATAATTAACTCCTTTTGTGTTAGGTATACTTTTTGTCGTGAGCCTTATTGACGCCATAATCGCCATCATACGATGAAAGTGACTCTGAGTCAAAACTCAAATACTGTCCAATTCTGGTACCTTGCTTGATTCGGGCATAGCCAATTGTAACATGAAGCACGCCAGCCATAACACCATGATAGCCAGAGTCGTACAGACCAGAAGTAATGAAACACCCATTGCGATTGAGAGTAGAACGAGTGATGACCCAGCCAGCTTCATTTGCTCCCACATTGATAATGTTCTCCATCACAACTTCATAATGACCAGGCGGCAAGTTATAGTACCCTTCTGGGTCCGGCTTTACTTCCATTGATCCACGATGCTTCTTATGCTCGTTCGAAACCTCGAATGTGTTTTCGCTAATCTTAAAAACCTTTCCCAAGCGCAGGTCGACAGCATTCGGTTGACTATCGCCATCCTGTACATTGGAAAGAGTGGATTTAGAGTTGGGTCCTAGAATATGTTTCATGTAGTTCCTTCATATTAAGAAGTGAGGATTGATTCCATCACTTGTTTCACATCTTGATGATATTGATCAAGTTTGTTGGTTTGATTGTGGATCACGTAGTCGCAAACATCATCCGCAAACTCCGTTTCAGTGACGTGGCCGTCGTATGTAATACCATTGCGAAGAATCTTCACAACACGGCCACCTATATTGCAGAGAGATTGTAGTTCGTTGGTGAAGCGAAGGTCGGTGATACACCAGATAGCTCCAGGAACACTGTTGATCTGGTCCTCAACATAACGAACGAACTGACCTTCATCATATCGTCTCATCATCATACCAATCTCACGAACGACCTGTCGTCCAGGCACTGCAGATGCGATATCTCTATTGCCTAGATTGAACATAATGTCGGTCCGCTTGAACCGATCGTATTGTTGCTCATCTGCCAGATTGAAGATACGGCAGACCTCATTCTTAATGGGATCCGCGTATGCCACCTTTCGAATGTCGTGCAGAGGGAATAGGCGTTTGGCGACTCGATAGAATTCGTCCTTACCAACTCCCTTTGCACCGTGTAATCCAATTACAACGCTCATTTTGCTCCACACATCTTGTCGATCACTTGCATATTATATGTGATTGATGAGAGGGAATCAAGATTACTTGTGCGGGCAATATCAAAGTCAACCTCTTCTTCATACTTGCCGTTACGCAAGCCAGTGGGAGTGTGGTCGTACTTGATGTTGTGAATCCCGTGCCAGATAGCAGTAGATGAGTCCCATGAGAAAATGTGTTGATGGTACTCGCGGACCAGATCAATCTCACGTGGACCGTCAGTCATACCCAGGCAGTGGAAGCGCTTGTTTGTCAGACGGCTGTCAAGCAAACCGCGCTCATCGAGCAACTCAAACACACGACGGCGTGAGAGATAGCGTTGCATACGATACGCTTCATCACGACCGGTATCGCCAAACTTCTGTTCGTTGATGCCAAGACCAATGGGACATGCGAGAATCGAAACACCGATGTAGTCAATGTCGCGGTTCTCAATCGCCCACGCGAACGTGTCGATCAGATCGTTGACACGACCCAATTCCGACTGTGGACAGAAGAATGTCTTGAAACCCTCGCCCTTGAACACGGGGATCAATTTGTTTGCAGCTTCGATTGTTTTGCTTGGATGCTCTTTTGGATAGTCCGACATTACGATTGAATCTGCACCAACTAGCTTAGCCATACTCAATAGCTTATCTGTTGGGTACATATCAACACCGCGCTTGAACATCTCGAAGGCGGAGTTGTCCATGTGATAGAACACATTTGGATTCTCTTTCTTGAGGTTCACGTAGAAGTTACGGTACTCCTCATTCTCTTCCACAAGGTGAGCAAGCAGAAGATGGACACGATAGTCCTTAACGAATGGAAGATAGCTAGTTGGAGCAATATGGCAGAAGTTAATCATTACTCAACCTCGTAATGTTTGATTGCGCCGTTCTCATTATCTTCAGACACAGAGACGATCAAGCAGCGATCTGGATACTTGAGGTGGATTTGAGATGCCAGTGCGTCAGCCATCATCTCACAACTTTGGTAGTCGAGCTCGAGAGTGCCTTCCGAGTACAGACGCTCCATCCAACGCTTGAACTGGATGAATTCAACGTCGCGGTCATCATGGAATACATCCATCTCAACACGGAAGTGGAAGATGTGACGGTGTGGAACACCTAGAAAGCTAACATCATCCCAATCACCTGTCTTCAGGCTAGGATCAGTTGCTGCGGCTGGGTAGCGATGGATACCCTCTTTTTGAAATGTAACCCAGATGCGGTTACGTTTTACTTTCAATGTCATATTCACTCCTTAGAAAGGAACATCATCAAATGTTTTGGTGGGATTGACAACAATTGTTGATCGTTGACTCTTAATGAAAGGCAGCTTGTCGTGGATAGAAATCCGAACTAGCTTACCTGTATTGAGCTTCCGTGAAACAATGTACCGTTGCATCTCTCGACGATCATACCAGGCCATCCATCCAGTCTTAGGATTGACGTGCCAGATTCGATGGCTTGTCTTTTTGGGATTAAACAACCACCCATATGGGTTGGTCTCCACAAAGAAAGAACCGGAATCGTTGAGGTTTGCTTTTACATCACACGTATAGCTGTTTGCCCATGAAGGGTTTTGGAATGTGATGTCAACACCACTGATTTGATCAGTTTTAGAAGATTGGTGGCGCATTGCACGCCATCCCCATGATGCGAAGACTTCCATTAGGAACTCCTCGCCTCGATCGCCTTTGGCACCACTGGCACCAAAGGCTTCTTCACTTGTTGCTGTCCATTTGCTTGTCAAACGGTCGCTCATAATATAACTTTCGGTTGTTTATCGATTAGATCCGATACGCGCGATATTCAAGAACTCGCGACGAACTTCAGAGTCAGCTGCTGAGAACAGGCCACGAGTAGACAGGGTGACGGTAGAGGAACCGGTGTCCTGAATACCACGAGACTTAACGCAGTAGTGGCTTGCGTCGATATACACTGCAACATCATCCGTTTCAGTGATGAATGCAATTGCTTCGCAGATCTGCTCAGTCAAACGCTCTTGCACTTGTGGACGCTTTGCAAAAAACTCCACGATTCGGTTCAGTTTCGAGAGGCCCAGAACCTTCTTCTTTGGAATGTATGCAACAGTCGCCAGACCGTCGATCACCACAAAGTGGTGTTCACAGTTCGATTGCACATTGATGTTGCGCTCAAGCACGAATGAGTGTGCGTAGTCCATTTTGTTTTCAATCGTAGTGCACTTTGGGAACTTCGAGTAGTCCAGACCCCAGAAGATCTCATTGACGTACATCTTGGCAACTCGGTTAGGAGTATCCTCAAGTGAGTCGTCAGTCAGATCGAGGCCAAGAATTTCCATGATCTTCTCAAAATGAGGAGCGATCTTCTTGATCTTCTTTTCTGCAGTTTGGGATGTTACGAGGTCCGTCATTGGGGTCTCAAGACCCTTGGACACTAGATGCTTGTGAACGGCCAAGCCAAGCTCGGCATTGCTCTTGTGAGCTGGATGTGACATAAAAATCTCCTTCGATTTATTTAACGACAGCAAAAGGAGGAAGGGCTGTCATACCTTGCCGATGAAAAACCTAGTAGGCGCAACCATCGGAAAACCTGTTGCTTTCGAAATCATTTCTTTTCCGGCTTTGGAGGAAAATCTGGAAAGATGCCCCATGGCACTAGAAGGTCATCGCTTGCATCGTTAGGACCTCCAACATCAAGCCACATTTTTGTGATGACCTTTCGAGGGTTGCCGTCGACCATCACATACCGTACTTGATAATATTCACTATCATAGGTGCCGTCCGGCACCCACGCAAACATTTTAAACGCCATATTCTTCCCACCAAAAATCAAAGTACCGCGACTCTACCAAACGACTATACGCTGTTCCATAGTAATGGTCAACGCCGAGATTGACGTCTGTATTGTGGAGCAGTGTTGCCACCACTGGTTCGCAGAATGCGCGTGCGTTGCGGAGCAACGTCTTCATTGAAGTACCACCATCAACAAGATCATCAACAATCAAGATCCTAGAATACTTATCAGTGATTTGCTCAAAATATTGATACAGCGACGCGGGGAAAATCGTCACCCCATCACGAGTGGAGTAGTCAATCATAGTGGCGGGCACCTTCAACGCATGAGACAAACATACCGCAGGAAGGCACCCACCTCGGTTGATTCCAACTATCAAGTCGAACTGCTTACCCCGCAGTTGAGCAACAAGCGACTTGATATCCTTGTTGAAGTTTTCTTGGGTGTACTTAATAGTGTTCATGCAAACAAATCTTCATTCCACTCACGGTGCCCTTCACGGAATGCCATGTTAGATTGAGTTTCGCGAACCTCTACTCGGTAGCACCACAGGCGATTCGCTTCACCAGGACCCCAGAAGTCGGGGATGTAAACTCCGTTGACATACTTGTACAGCTGGTCTGCTAGACCCTCGCAACCTAGCTTGGGAAGGATGGTCAACTTGCACATATTCTTCAACTGAAGCAGCTTGTACGTCGAAAGTTCAGGATCATCTTCAGCAACTAGCAGAGTGTGATCGAATTGGTCTTGCAGAACGCTCTTCAGTTCCTTCAGGCCGCCATAGTCAGCAGCCCAGTTACGAACGTCGAGGTCATTCGTGCCGAAGTAAAATTTCATGCTGAATGCATATCCGTGGATCAGGTTGCAATGGCTGTCGGCGCGCCACTGACGGTATGCAACTGGAAACGCATCCACATATTCTTTCGTGGATGTGTATTTATAAACAACAGGTTGGGTCATGTGAACTCCAAAATAGAATAAGGCGGCAGAATTTGTATTGCGGGATGACGCCCATGAGACCGCATTAGATTACCAACCAGTGACGTTAGCACCGATCATAACCTGGAGACGAGGCGTGATGTTATAGCCGCGCTTAACTGCTTCTCCGACCAGCTCGAGAGTGGAGTGCTTTTGGTATTCGCCAACAGTACCACCTTCAGGCATGATGTACACCTTCAATCGAGTCTGGCAAGCGGCTTCGATTGCCTTAACGGTGCGATCAACTTCATCGAAGTCTGATGGTCGAACGACCACAAACTTCAAATACAAGTCATTCGAGTGCTCGAGATATGATGCAATCACATCTGGGCAGATCGCCTCTTCTGGTGTGTGACCGGACACTGACAACTTCGGACTAACACTCCACGTCAGATCAACGTCAGGGAGGAATAGGTTACCTTGCGTGAACTGCTTTAGTAGAGGTTGCGTACCGTTGGTTTCGACTGTGACTTTCATCACACCGTGACCAGGATCTTTACGATACAACTGATCGACCAGCTCACTATATGACTTCTGCCAACCAGGCAGCATTGGCTCACCGCCGGTTAGAATCAGGTGTGTGGGAGATGCGTAATTATCTAGCATCGATCCGCCACAAGCCGTGAGAACCATGTCTGCAAGCTCTTCAGTGGAAATCGAGGGAGACAATGTTTTAAACTCAGGGTACACGGAGAAATAAGAGTCGCATCCGTATTGCGCTGCGGGGGTTTCACTGATGTTTTTGTATAGGTGAATATTCTGAGCAAACTCGTAAGGCTCGTTGGTCACCTGACCGTGATCCAAGCCGAAAGACGGACAGCGAAGGTTACAACCGAATGTCCGAAGGAATACAGAGCGAATGCCCACATACTGTCCTTCACCTTGAGTCACGCCCCACCGCTCAACAAACTCGTTATGGAATCCATCTTCCGTCACATTGAAATTCCAATAGCCTGCTGGACCAAAAATCTCCGAAACCTTAATCTTGCTCATATCCACCTTCCAAATAAAAAAGAGTGAGGATATTATATATCCCCACTCTATAACCTTCAACTTAACTTTTATGCCAACGCCAGCAACATATCAACTGCTTTGTCTTTCATGTTAGCATCGGTACCGTAGATGCTGTTGACAAACTGGCGATCAGAATCACGGCGAGCGGTGCCATGAGTGTATTTTTCAGTCACTGCGTTGAGCACATTCCAAGCAGTGCCACGACCAGAGTCTGCACCCAGACCGTTACGGAGTCGATGCATCAACTCATCAACCGCTTTAATCGTACCACGAGACATTCCGTTATCAAACTTTTCATCTTTCGGAGTCTTAACCAGATCTTTGAAGAATGCTGCCGCAGCATCGTCATGCATCTTCGTGTTGGCGAGCTTCTTCATATCTTGGATGTATTTGTCCCAAGCGCCGTTCAACAGACCGAGATCGATCTTAACTTCACGAGCGTCAAAAGTCTGACGGTGTGTGCGACGAGCCTCGCGGCCACCCTTCTCGCCAATAGCCAGTCGCAGAGTGTTATTACACACAACGCGAGTAGACACAAACTTAGCAGAGGTAGCCAAAGTACCATCAACACCAGTCATCAAAACCAGTTGACCACGAACTTCATCGCCAGGCAGAATCTCTGCAGCGCGGCCAGTCTCAGCTGTGGCCCAGAAGCGCTTACCACCAAACAGGCAGCCAGCGACTGACAGCTTCATATCATATATCTGAACGAGGTCGCGGAAGAATTCCAAAACTTCAGCGGGCTGAACAACCTTGAAGTCGTCAGACACAATACTCAGAGGAGTACCCGTGTCGGAACGATACAGCACTTGTTGACCGGTAAACGTCTTCAGTTTTGCCTCTGCGTCAGCAGCGTAGCGAACGGGAGTACCATTAACTTCCCATGCCATGCCTGCAGCAACAATCCAATCCTCAATTGTAGCACCTTGCTGGAGTTCTTGGCCAAGACCGTGCCAGGGTTTGTCACCGGTGTAAGCAATTTCAGCCAGACCAGTCAATGCGTTCGTTTGGATTTCGTGAGCCATGATATAAACCTCAAGTTGATTTCAGAAATGATATTGTAACCGGAACAAGAATTTTAGTCAACGGTTGTAGTGCACGGGTCGTTCGTACATACCGTTTGTTTCACGGTAGATCGAAACGAAGTGGCCATTTCGAGAACCGTTGTCCCACGTCCAAGAACGTGTCTCACCATATTGGATGGGGAGTAGATTGAATTGCCAGCTTTCCAAAAGTCCTTCGGACTCTAACGCTGCATTCAGTGTTGGAAACCAGTTTTGTTTGTTCATGCGTCCATTATCATGTGAAAATGAATAATGGGCAACAACCTTACAAATCGTAAGGGTATTACAAAATTAGCTATTTGTAATTACACTGAATTCGTTCTTCTTTTCCACTCGGACAACGTGATCAAACCGATCAATCATCTGATCAACTTTGTGGCTGATTACAAACACATTGGTCTGTTCACCAAACTGGTTCATAATGTTGAGGAAGAAATCAATACCACCAGCATCGAGGGCTCCGTCAAGAATCTCGTCGAGAATCATAATGTTGGTGTTGACGCTGTTCTTCATCTTTGCAATCTGACGCCAGGTGAATAGAATTGCAAGGTCGAGTCTTCGCTTTTCACCCTCCGAGAAAGAGTCGTACGTAAACGCGTCGCGATTGCGGCTCTTGATCACCTCACTGAAAGACTCATCAAGCTCGAAGTGGACATAGAAGTCCATCGCGCCGAGATACTTGTTAATCAGCTTGTTCATTACAGGCAAGTACTCACGGATGATCGCTGTCTTGATGCCTGTATCCCTCAGCAGCAATGACGCAACCTCCTGGAGGTTCTTCTGCTCAAGGAGAATACCCTTGTGTTCGACCTGCTTGATAGCATCCTCAGCCATATCACGCAGCTTCAACTTTTCTTCATTGATGTTGCCGCTATCCGCGTGAGTGGCGTCAATCTCAGCTTGCATCTTTGTGTTTTGATTTGTCAGCATAGTGATAGCTGATGTCAATGTTGAGATCTCAATCGACTTATCGCGGATTGCATTGAGCGTCGCGTTAGCTTTATCAAGTTGCGCATTCAACTTAGCTAACACACCAGTAACTTCAACCAGCTTGGTATTGTGCTCTGCGATCTTGGCATCGAGATCAGCTAGCACAATAGCCTTGTGGTATTCAGCAATGTGCTGTGAACACGTTGGGCATGTGACGTTATCGTTAAAGAATTGTACGTTGTGGTTACACGTTTCAATACTCGAAGCAATACGAACTTCCATTCGGGATGCTTTGGTGATTGCTCCAGAGATTTCAGCCTGCTTATCTTCAACACCACTGTGTTTGGCAATACTAGCGTTGATCGATGTGATCTGATCTTGAGCTGTCTGAATCTGCTCGTTGTTATCGTTGATCTTTTGCTGGAGGCCAGCAACAATCTCATCCTTCGACGATACCAAAGCTTCGATCAGCTTCTTCTGAGCTTCGATCTTAGTTCGTTGAGTTTGGATACGGGACTCAATCGTGGTAATCTGGTCTTTGACGGAAGCCGCTTTATCCTTCAGCAGTACATTCATCAAAGAGAAAATCTTGATGTCGAGAATGTCCTCAATCACCTCGCGGCGTTGAGCTGCGGGCAACTGCATGAATGGAACAAACGTAGCTGAGCCTAGGATGACAACTTGAGTAAACGTCTTGTAGTTCAACTTTAGGATTTGTTGCTCAAGAACCTTCTGATAGTCCTTGGCGGCCGCGTCTTGGTTGATCAACTGACCATCACAATGGATCTCAAAGATGTTTGGCTTGATGCCGCGAATCACCTTGTAATCATGGCCGTTGATTGAAAACTCAATCTCGACGACACAGTTCTTTTTGTTGATCGAGTTGATCAGCTGATTCTTGTTGATGTTACGAAACGGCTTACCAAATAAGCTGAACGTCAGAGCGCAAAGAATTGTTGACTTACCTTCGCCGTTGCGGCCAGTGATCAGGGTTGATTGGTGAGCGTTCAGGTCGATTGTGTTTGGCACATTCCCGGTACTTAAAAAATTACGCCATGTTATTTTTTTGAAAATTAGCATCAGTTATCAATCCATTCCCAACCAAAGCACCACACCATCATTTTGCGATGCAACCACAGAGGTCGCTTTTTAAGCATGATCTTCAAACCATTAGGTCCACCAAGCAGGTATCCCCCCACATACTGTGGGTTCCACAAAGATGTGTCAAACTGCATCATACAACTTCCAAATTGATTGCTTCAACATATAGCGACTTGAGGAACGACTTGATCTTTTCTTTATCAGCGTCAGTGTCGATCGAGTCAATGTAATTCGACAAGACATCCATTGTGTCTTCGAGGTTGATCTCTTCATCAATCTCGCCTGATTGGAATTCAGACATATCCTCAACGATCTTAACCTCATAGCACCCTTTAGTATATAACTTCTGAATGAATTGATCAAATTTGAAGAGGTCAGTCTTGTTGGTCACAACCACCTTAACAAACTTGTTGGTCAAATCAAGCGTGTTAAGGTCAATAATTTGATCAGCGTCGTTGTATTCAATGCGAGCAAAGATTGTGTGTGGGTTTTGGAAGAACTCGAGTTGACGGGTCTCCGTATCAAAGACGTGGTACCCACGAGGGTCGTTATAGTCTTGCCAAGTCATCTCGTAAGGAGTGCCAACGTACACGATATTGTCGCGTTTGGATTGGGTGTGGTAGTGACCTGAGCACACCATTTCATATTTGTCGAAGATGCTTGTTGGGAGTCCTTCATGCGACTCCATTCCTCGATACATTGAGAACGTGGCAATCTCAAAGTGACCAAAGCACAGATCTGATTTTGAGTTTGCAATGAAGTCTAACACCTCATCTTTATTCTCAGCACAGATCCAAGGAATGATGTCGATTGTGGTGTTACCAAACGTCTGTGTAGTGGGCTTATCATACGTCCATACATTACCGTACTCCCCAAGCACAAGAGATTGAGAGTTAACAGAGAGGCTCTCGCGATAGAAGATGTCGTGGTTACCGACTAGTGTGTGAAGGGTGATGTTATGTTGAGCGAGCTTGTCGAAGAAATATCGTTTCGACTCTTTCAAGGAGTTGAAGTTGATGTACTTGCGACGGTCAAACAGATCCCCTAGCTGAAAGACGTGCTTGATGTTGCGTTCAACTAAGTCGGCAATCATCATATCATAAAACTTCTCAAAGTGCTCGTGGAACAAGTTGAGATCGTTGCGACATCCGAAGTGGGTATCGCCGAGAACAACGAACTTATTCATAGTCTTGCTGGTCGCTTTCTAGCAGGTCTTCAAGGTTCGCTTTAGCTTTCTTCTGTTTGGCTTTTGCTTTTCGCTCTTCATCTTTAGCGATGATATCATCGAATACACCGTGGGCTTGCATGAAGTCAACGTATGAGCTAGCATACGAACCATCATCATCATGGTCTTGAACCTCAAATGCCTCGAATGGCATTTCCATGATAATCTTGCCTTTGATCAGCGTTTGCTTCTTTTCTTTCTGGATACGGCGAATGAATGCGTAGTAGATGATCTGAGTAAAGTATGCAAACGGATTACTAGATCTCTCTGGGTTGAAGTTGTCGATGTACATCAGACAATTTTCAATGCCGTCGCTAATCATCTCTTCGCGATATGTGTAGTTGATGAAGTTGGGTTTGTATGAAAGGTGATTGGCGATCTTGAGAATACACTCGCCGATGTAGTTGGACACCTGAGGTTTAGGCGATCCGTTTTCTTTTGCGTCTGCGACCTTCTGTCTATACTCTTTGAGAGCAGCAAGTAGATCAGCATTGTTTACATAGTGTGTAGCCATTATTCAATCCTCAAAATTATCTGCCCAGTATACAAAAGACAGACGGGTAAGGCAAATTTATCTGCCTCTCAAAATAAAGTTGACGCTAGGGGTTTGTGCGCTGATAATCGGTATGTCCGCCGATAAGAGATCAGCTTTAGTGCCTTGTTGTGTTACCTGAAATAACACTAGCTGCCGGTATCTGATCATCCTCTTCAATCTCTGGTACTTGATCGATTGAGTTGATTAGTGAGATGAATCTGGTTGAGACATCGTGATTTGCTGTAACGACGAATTGAATGTCGGATTGAACAAGTTCGAAGAACACTTCATCCGACAGTGGACAGTATGGAACCATTGATATACTACCTGATGACGGATTGACGCGAGCATAGAATGGATGCTGGATCTTAATCTTATCCTCAATGACCCCCGATAGGATAGCAAGGATCTCATCATTACTCTTCGTTCTAATCACAACCACACAAGTATCTGTCACAGATTTATCTCCACTAGCTTAATATCAAATTGCTCACCCGCGTAAATCTTATATCGCTCAGCCCCATGCTTGAGTGTGTGATTCTTCCAACTCTTCCAATGAATGTCGTCGGTTAAATCATATAGATTGCAGTGAGACTTACCTATATTTAGACGCAATCCTCTACCGATAGATTGAAGCACTCGGATGACAGACTTTGAGGGAGACGCAAATACAATATTCTCAATCGATGGGATATTGATACCGGTTGACATTGTACCGTATGATGCAACAACAATTGCATTTGTCTCTGTAGCCAACTTTCTGCGGATTGCTTCCCGCTCCGCTACAGGCACATCACCGTGAATGATATACACGGGCCTATCCCCCGCCTTGGCTTTAATCATATCAAACAACGGCTCACCGTGTTTATCGACCAACTGGAATAACACAAGTGTATTGCCTTTACTCGTGAGAGCCAGGTTGCGAATAAACTTGTTTCGTTTTTCATTACCGACCAGGAAGCTAACCTCATCCTGATACTGTAGTTTGGTGTTTGCTTTTCTTACGTCTTCAGGGTGTTTGAGAAGCAGTGCGGTAATCTTCAATCCAGCCAGCTTGCCTTCATTCTGCAGCTGCTTGGTCGTGGTAACTCTGTACACACGACCAAAGATCCCCTCAAGAACTAACCTGTTGATCTTCTTATCGTCCAACGATCCGGTCGTACCAATTCGGTACTTGACGTGCGTCATCTTTTCCATAATGGTAGTCAAAGACTTTGCCTTGAACTGGTGAGCCTCGTCTCCGATGATTACATCAAATTGCTTGAACCAAGCCCCTGGAAGCTGGTATACTGACTGCCAGGTAGTAAACAATACATCAGAATCAAATTGCTTTGGAAATCCTGAATAAAGCTTCTGACAGTGCTCATCCACATCCCACTGATTATGGGATGAATAATCTTCAAAGTCAGCGTACATCTGCTCAACCAGAGATGTCGACGGTACAACGACGATTACTTTACGGCCCGCCTCAACATGCCACCGAGCCATTGTGTAGATAATGAGAGACTTACCTGAACCAGTAGGACTAAGCAATACACCCCTGTGATCACGCAAGCCAGTATGAATAGCGTCCAACTGATAGTCTCGGATATCAATCGGTTCACCTCGCGCATATAATTGTAAAGAGTTTGCAAATTCTTCGACTCGTTCATATTCAATGTCCGTGGTAGCATTTACTTCGTTGACATGCTCAATGGTGCAATCTCTGGATTCGCAGAATTTTACAATGTAGTCGTATAGGCCGCAATACAGTGTTTTACGCAGCACGTCATACAATCGCACTTTTCCGTCCCACAGCCTTGCTCTGAACTTTGGTGTAAACCTAGCTCCGGGAAACTCATAAGTGAAAAAATCACTAAGATCAGACTCAAGTCCCATATCCTCCGAGTAGACTCGGAGGTACACTTCATTTAGCTTTTCAACTTTAAGTATCGTCATTACATTCCGGCGAGGAACTGCTTCCATTTTATTCCATTGGATAACTGGAAGTCCCTCTGTTTAATCTGTTGCATGATCGATTCAAGCGCGTATACCATTGTGTCAATGTATTCAATTCGCGCCTGAATCTTTGTCAGATCCTCATCACCTTTGAGGAATTCATCCATCTCAGCTTTGAGGGGCTTGTTGTATTGCCATTGTTCCCACCCCAGATCGGCTAGCTCGCTACGAGTCATCTCTCCACGATAGTAGCGAAACTTCAGCTTGCGAAGGTTGTTGTAATCGATATTGAGCTTAGACTTCTTGAGCTTGGCATCGACCAACAGCTTCAAGTACTTAGCGTGCAATTTTGCTGTGGCAGTTGAGGACTCCCCCAAGTGGTTGTCATCAATTGCGCTATCTGCTTCCCACATAATCAAAATATCATCTAGTTTCATAATATACCTTTAAAGAGTTACTCAAATCGATAGGTAGTGTACCTGAATGTTGCCGTTGCGGCAAAATAAGTTGTTTCCTGCGTCGTCGTCTGCATCTGCAGTGATGATAGTGATGTTGGAAACATATCAGCAAAACGAATGGTTTTAGCTACGTTGTTCGAGCTGTTAAGAATTTGCAACACCCCGTCAGAATACCCAGCAACCAACTCATTCTTATTCATCGCGTCTGTTCGTGTAGTTATAAAGCTTCTATACTGATCATGCGATTCTGGAAATCCCAAACCAACAAGCCAATTATGGATTGCGATGTAGTTTGACATATCCTCACTAATTAAAAACGTCGCTGAAAACTCACCAAACGAAAGCTTCTCTCCGGGAACCGGGACAGCAATCAGTGGGTTCTCAAACTCAGCGGCAGGAGCTTGCAGTTCAGGTAAGGTTACCTCCTGACAGAAGTATGTCATTTCAGGAAGCTTTGTTACTGCAAACATAAACCCGTTTGTTTGCAGAGGGTTTATGTTTGATGGTACTGGACAGGTGAGTGTTTGCATGGTGTTACCTCTTGTGAACTACTATTTATCCGCAAAAGAAAAAGGCCTCCGAAGAGGCCTTTTGTCGTGCTAGAAACCTAGCTGATGGATCACATCAGATTGGTGACTTTAACTTTTCTGTAGTAGTAGTTCTGGTTAGCGGTCAGATCACCAGTGTTGCCAGAGCCATCGCCCAGGTCAACGAATGGGTTAGCAACCATGCCATAACGGGTTTTGAAACCAATCTTTGGCTGGAAGCTGTTAGGATCAACAGCGCGAACCAATTGCAGAGGAACGTATGGGCAGTAGAACAGACCAGCGTCGAATGCAGAAGTGCCCTTGTAACCAACCATGAAGAATTGGGTAGCGGACTGGTTAGCAGCATATGGATCAACATACACTTTGTACTTGCCGTTCAGAACACCAGCGAAAGTGGTGGACGACTCGTCAACATTCAGACCAGTAGACAGAGCAGGAGTGTAGTCGAGAACACCAGCCATTGCAAGTGCGGAAGCAACGTCCGATGAGCAAAGGATGAAGTTACCGCGGCCACGACGGGTTTGCTGAGCAATCGCGTTAGCTTCACGCTCGATTTGGAACATCAGACCCTTGAACTTCTCAACAGACCAACGGCCGTTAGCATCAACGTCGAGGTCGAATGTACCAGCAGCAGCAGTACCAACTTGAGCGCCAACTTTAGCAGTTGCGTAGATGGTGCGAATAACTTCGCGGTTGATTTCTGCCAAGATTTCTGTAGACAGAATGTTGGTCAGTTCAGCTTCAGCGTCAAGACCGTGAACAGACTTCAGATCTTGTGCGAGTTCCATGGTGTACTCAGCCTTCAGAGCGCGGGTCTTAGCGACGACCGAGGTCTTTTCGATGCTGAATGCCATTTGGTTGAAAGCGCCGTCACCGGTACCACCTTGACCCAGACGTTCACCAGCAGCGGTAGTCATACCAGTACCAGTTGTGTCAGTGCCAGATGTCCAGTTAGAACCAGCGTGGGTGCCAGTACCGGAGAAATCGGTGTCTGCTTCGTTGAACAGAGCTTCATCGCCGTTTTGCGATGTGTAGCGGCTCTTCATAGCGAAGATCAGGCCGGTAGGCTGAGTCATTGGCTGAACGCCGCAAACGTCATAAGCGATCAGTTGTGGCATTGCACGACGGACCAGAGAGATCAGAACTGGGTCATAACCAGCAACTGTACCGGTTGCAGCGCCAGCGCCACCCAGACCGATACCAGTACCACCAGCGTTAGCTGGAGCTGCTTCAGACAGAGTCTTAGCAAATTCGCGTTCTTGGTTTTCCAGAAGAACAGCGGTAACTTCCTTACGGTAGTTGTCCTTGATTTCTGGGAGAGCATCGTGGTTCAGAACTGGAGACCACTTCTCGATGAGCATTTTACGATCCATTTTGGAACTTCCTTTTTTTACTTTAGGTTATCAAGAATTGACAGATATTGTTTCATCTGAGGTGCAACGGTTGTTTCCTCGGTGATGATAACTGGTTCATCTGTTACTACGGAATTGACAACAGTTGTTGTCGCCTTGTTTGTGAAATAGCTTTCACGAATTGTCTGAGCCTTCTTTTCAAACGACTCGATACCATCAAACTCTAGTTCTTCAACCAGAGCATGGAATTTTTCTTTGTCGGTGTCAACCAAACCTTCCGAAATGGAAGATACGATTTGAGCGACCTGGTATTTTGCCAAATCAGCCTTGAGGCCAACATTAGCTTCGAATTGCTCATCCAGCTTAGCTTGTAGGTCTGCAACTTGGCTTTCCATCGAACCAAGAACATCAAACTTCTCATCAGGGATGTCGATGTAGTGTTGTTCGAATAGGCCTTTCAGACCAGAAACAAAGCCTTCAAGAATTTCAGACTTCATACCACGTTCAAGGGCAATCTCATTCTGTTCAATCCACTGCTCGACTACGTAGTCGAGGTATCCATCAACTTTCTCAACCAGACCCTCTTTGATTTGTTCGACTTGCTCATTCAGCTTCGCTTCATAAGACTCGTCTAGTTTAGCAACTTCTTGCTTAACACGGTTCATAACAGCGGCTTCAAAAATTGTAGCAGCCTTCTGTTTGAATTCTTCTGTCAACTCTTCGCCATCGACGAGAGCTGCAACATCTTCTTTGATATCAAGAGTGGTCTCTTCTGCAACAGCAGCCTTGACTGTTTTACCATCTTGCTTATCAACGTTGTTACGTTTGTTGTTTTCTTCTTCGCCTTCAACAGAGGTAACGCCGTCAGTCTTCAGAGCGCCTTCTTTTGCTTCTTCAGCAACGACTTCTTCTTCGACGATTTCAGCAACCTCTTCGGCAACTACTTCCTGCACTTGATCTTCTGCAGCCTTAACGGTGCGAGACTCAGCAAGAATTTCTGCGATCTTTTGTTCGATAGACATTTAGTTTCTCCTGTAAACTCTACTATTATTTATACAATTTGTTTTTTCACTCGGCCCATCAATTTAATTCAAGCTGTTCAGGAATGCTTCAAACATTCTTGCTTGATTGCCTGCAACTTGCTTAGCAGACATCTTCCGAATATCGGATTTGATCTGCTCTGCAATCATCCACGACTTGGTGGATGCGTTATAGATCCACTCTTTACCTTCCATGATTCCTTCAACGAAGGCGTTAGGTGCGGATGGATCTGCAACAATGTCGGCTGCAGTTGCCAACATAAAATCGTCCTGAACGACATTAACGCCGTTCTTTTGAACAATAGAGCCTAGACCGCGTGAGGAAACGCCAAGCTGCGCACCTTCATCGATCAAACTCTTAACAATCTTGCCATAAGGGGTATCCAGAATCTTAGCCTTACCAACCCAGTCATTTCCTTCAGCTTTGAGGGATTTGATCATCATGCAAGCACGATCCAAGTTGATTGTAGGGGAGTCTGGGTGACCCAGCTCACCAAAAGCGCGATTCTTGTTGATGTACTCTTTAGTGTAGCGATCAACTTCCTTCTCCATGATCGCTTTAGGGTACATCCGCTTGTTGCGGTTTTGCATATTTGATTGAAGGAAAACCCCCTCAATAAAATAGTCTTTGGCTTTACCGCCGTCTTTAGCTTCGACGATTAGTCGAACCTCTTCTGTGTGTTCTTTAATCAGCTTCATTGTTATACCTTATCTGGGCTGCCGTCTAATGTCGTCGAAGCACCAACACGAGTTTCATCCTCGTAAGCGCCGTACTGAGCATATTCACCCGACTTGGATTTGTATCCGCCTGCCTTACGCAGCTTCAACCAGCATTCAGCTTGAGCGCCAGAAATGGCAACAACAATGTCGGATGCATTTTCCGTTGTCTCAGGGCACATATCTTGGCCAGAGTAGTCGTGGTAGTCCCCAGCATCTGTAATCATCGTCTTGACAACAACGCCATTACGTGTGATCGAAATCTGACCACCGGTTGCGCCAGACCACATTACACCGACGATATTAACTGTCTGAGTACTTCCATCAAGCGCCTGAGCTGCCATTAACAAATCTACTGACAAATCGACGGTAGCAGAACCATCAGTACCTGCAACCTTAATGACAGACTCCTGATGAGTATTTTTTAAAACTGTTTTTGTGACAGCCATGTTATTCCTCTAACTGGTTTAAAACGTCGAGGAAGTTGTCCTTTGACGTTTTCATATACTCAACCACATCTTGATGATGTGCGAATATATTATTTAGCTTCTGGTGAGTCTCCTCTGTTATCGCTACCACAGAACCATCATCAAGCACGAAGTCCACTCGAGACTCCACAATACGATCGAGTTTATTGAGGTTACGTATACCTAAAGCCACTGGGTCAATAGTAAAAGACTTGGAAGAAGCCAACTCCACGTACGATTCAACCAGCGTATCTGTAATACGCACATCGCTGTGATGTTGCTTGATAATATTTACAATCTTGTTTTCAGAGATGGTGGCATACTGCTCTTGTTGTATCTCTTGTTCTAGATCTTCTCTCAGTTTTCGTTGCTTGATGCTATCAATAGCTTCTTCCAAAGAACCAAAACTGGTGGCCACTCGATCCACCAGAACAAAACCACCACAATCTTCCTGAACCAGATGTCCATAGCAATTGCAACTGCGAGATATCTCTCCCACAGTTGCTTTATTGACTCTGCTAAGAAGCTGCGAATATCTCATTACTTGACGTGCTTAACCTTACCGCCCATTTCAGAGAAGTCATCAAGCTCAGTGTCGCTTAGATGTTCACCGGCCTTAACGCCATCAGAGAAGTTCTTACCAACTGCGTGGACTTTATATTTGCCGCCACCAACATGCTGGACGTGCAACTCATTGTCTTTAGGTGCTTTTGGCTTGCCAGTCTCTTCATCCAGCTCAACTTCTTCCGAGACCTCTACAGACTCTTCGACTTTAAACATACTCTTGGCTACATCAACACGCATTTGATCCATACGCTCTGCTACTCGAGACATCATCTCTGTTTCAAAGGTGGCTTGTGTTGCTTGTGAATCGCCGGATGCAATTGCATTGATTAAATCGCGAACGCTCATGTGTAATCTCCTTGTTATTGATTGCCTTGATCAGGGCCTTGTTTGGCTACGGTAAGCTCACCTTGATGAGCTGCAAAATCCAGTTGTTGCTCCCTATCGTCGAGCATCTCTTTGTCCATCTGCTTGATGTCATCCTCCGTCTGTTGGAGAATATTTTTACGGACCCACCCGATAGAATAGTACTTGCCAATGTAAGGGTCGATCTGCTGAAGCATTGCAACGCGTTGTTGCATGATTTCGTTATTCTTCAGCTCTGTGAAGTGATTGTCTCGCTGGAAGTCAATTCGCATCAACCCAACAATATCATCCCACTCATCTGCGCGTATAATACCCTTAGCGATTAATTGAACACGTAACGCATCCAAAAACAAACTTGCAAACTTTTTGCGAAGCCGTTCAATGAACTTGTTGAACTTAATTTCTTCGCGGGTTATCTCAGTTGATCTACCCAGGCTAAAGTTCTGCTGTGGTTGCAGTCGTGATAACGGGACGTTCAACGCCTGATACAGCTTGTTCTGGAAGTACTGAATGTCTTCAATATTTCCCAAATTCTGACCACCTTGGAGTGTTGTGATTTCCGTACCCTTACCACCTTCGCGGCGAGGCATCCAGAAGTCCTCCATCAACGAGAGATGCTGGCGATTATCACGAACCTCGCCAGTTGCAGCGTCATACACTACCTTGTTGCGGAACTTATTCATAATCTCATTGACGTATTGTTCGGCGCGAACTTTAGGCAGATTGCCAACGTCAATGTAGAAAATACGGCGCTCGGGTGCGCGGCTAATACGATAGATGACCAAAGCATCTTCCATCATTTTTAGCTGGTTAACGGGTTTGATTGCTTTATGTAGATGGCTTAACACCAGGCCGGTGTTAGCATCAATTAATCCCGATGTGCATGAGATAACGGAGTCCAAGGAAAGCTTAACCCCCTGAGTAGTCTGCTCGGTTATCCCTTTATCGTTGTAGAGGTAGTACTCCTCAACGCCTTTAACAATCTCAACCCCATTGGAGTTTTTCTCTCGCTTGACGTTTTTGATTTTACGGATTTTGCGAGGATCAATAAACCTCAACTCAAGAATTCCATTTTTAACGGACTTCTCATCGAGAATGATGTTGTAGTACATACGACCGTCAACATACCACTGACGGAACATATCATGTGCTTTTACGTCGATTTTAAACAATCGACACACGCTATCAAATTCATCACGGATCTTACCTTTGATAGTGTCAGATACCTTCAGATCATCTAACACCAGAGTGAGAGTCTTTCCAGCGGAATCCGCAACAATAGCTTCATTGACGACATCTTCAATCGCTGCATCACAATCGGCATATTGAGCTGACTCGCGATATCTACGAATCAGCTCGTTTTCATTTTTAACAACGCCTTCTAAGTCCACAACAAGGCCGTAATAGGCTGCCGCAGAATTAACAACAGTAGACCCATCATCGGGAGAGGGAGCGACCACGCTCCCTATATCCTCTTGGGTCTTTTTTCGTTTAATTTCAAAACCAAAAACGTTCACTATACAATCCTAAGAAGTTGTTTTAGATTCGATTAGATGCCGTCAGTAGTGAAGTAGTTGTACTGGAACTCCACGTCGAACGTCTCAATTTGGTTGTTTTGCTCAAAATCAAGAGCAATCTGACCAACGTTGATTGGATATGCATCAAAGAAACGGTAAGTTTTAATGACGCGATCGTTGCGGTCAAGTTGGTACACGCTCATATCAACCTGGTAGTCGCCTGGGCGCATAACACCGTTTGTCGATGTGTAGTTAAGGACGGTATTCTGCCAACGCTCCATCACGTTACGGATCAGGAAGTTGGTGTCGTTGTACACTGAAATCGACCAAGGCGCGAAAGTACGCTCACCTGCAAAGTGGACAGGACGGCCGCGATACGCAGCTGTAATGTCTTCGATTGTAGATGCTGGAAGGGTTGCGCTGCGGCAGAGGAACTGAGCAGCATTACCAGCGGCAGCTCCAATGCTGCCGACGAATCCAGGGAACGTCAATTCCACGCGGAATTGGTTAGGACGGGCTCCGCCGCCTTGCATCTGTGCTTTGAAAGCCGAGATAGTTGCCATTTGTTTGTTCTCCTTAAATGGAGGCCCGTAGGCCTCCGTTATATTTATTAGCCGCCAATCTCGTCAAACGAGATGCCAGAACGAGCTGCAATAAAGTTCAAGGTGATGAAGTTGATGGAACGGTTTGGCTTGACGAAAATGTCAGCAACAAACTCATTACGATCAATCACTTCACCTGTGTTGTTAGTTTCATCACACTTCACGCGGAAGTCGGTAACACCACGGCGACCTTGTACATCGCGGAGGAACGGCTCAACCATCGAGCGGAACTGGGCGCGAGTGAATGAATCGTTGAACTCAAACAGTTGATACTTAGCAGCAGTAGCAATAGCCTTCTCGAGAACAATAAACAGGCGACGTACGTTGATACGATCGAATGCTGATGGCTTAGACAGAAGAGTCTTATCACCAAACAAAACAGTGCCTTGACCTGGGAAAGACACGACTGGATTGATACCGATCTTGTACATATTGTCGCGATCCGTCTGGTTAGGATTGATGTTCAGCTTAACAACATTCTTGATCTGACCACGGTTCAAACCACCTGGCGACCACCATGCATCGTTTGTATAGTCGGTACGTGCGCACAGACCAGCGACGTCAGCATTGAGAGGAACCCAACGATACTTATCATTGTAGCGATCGTATTGGTATTTCCAACCAGAGTCGAGAACGCCGTAAGAAGAGTTAACGCTAAATGCAACATCGGTGCGGAAATCGATTGTATCTTGAACAGCATCAACGCCAGTAATTACACCGCCGCTGGTAGTAGCAGGGGATACAAAAGCTACGCAATCTTTACGAACAGCTGCAATCGATTCAACAACATACTTAGATGTAGCTGGAGAAGCTGGACCGGAGATGATCAACGAAATATCATACAATTCCGCATTTGCAAACAAGTCAAAGCCGGCTTGGATATCAGCATCAGAAGGTGCAAGATCATCCACACCACCACTTAGAGCAGTATTTACCGCAGTTGTGAGATCATCGTACGCTGTATTTTGAACAGCATTTCCCCAATTCGTAGCGGCTGGGTGATCCATCCACCACAGATATTTGGAGTTAGTGTTGATAACGTCTTTGTAGTAGTTGTTAGCGCCATCAGCGCCACGAGCATCGCTAGCTTTGGATACGTAGGCGAATTTTTCCAGCACAGTGCCAGGAGTTCCAGAGAACTGGCCCAACTCGTCGATAACTACAATGTGAATCTCATCATTAGATCCACCGCGAGCGTCTGCAAAATCAGAAGTCCCAGGAGTGCCGTCAAACTCAGCAGCATACGCCCAGCTAGTAATTGAGCTGTCGGCTACAGAGACGCGCAGCGAATTACCAAGAGCGCCCGGGTACTTAGCTGCAAACATACCTACAGCAGCAGAGCCAGTAGAATATGTTGATGTGTAAACATCAAGGTTATTAATCTTAACAGCAGTTCCTGTTACCACAGCGTTTTTGGCGCCGGTCGTATCAACTCGAACCAACAACAAGTTGTTAGCGTATGAGAGGAAGTTGGCTGCAGAGAAGAACGATGCTGCATTGCTATCAGTAGGTTTGCCGAAACGAGTTACCAACTGATTTTCGGAAGAAACGGTGACGGGATCAAGAACAGGTCCCCATGTGAAAGCTCCCGCATAAGCACCTGTTGAGGTAGCCACTGCAGGAATAATGCTTGTTAGGTCTTTTTCGGTGACCAGAACCCCAGGTGAAAGCTGAAAAGCCATTATTTGTCTCCTTGTTTTAACAACGAATTAGTTCAACACTACATTCATTGATTTATTTATTGAAATCAGAAATTCAACAGCTCGATCTGATCTGGTGTCAGGTGGTATGGCATCTCTTTGGACGGAAGTTTTCGACCATCTATCACCTCTTCAGTCACATTATCAGGTTTGTTGGATTGATAAAACCCAAACGGCGTTAGAGTTGAATCAATATACTGCTGCTTCTTATCGGTAAGAACTGATCTCAGATGAATGTTGGCAAACTGCTGGAAAATATCCTGCTTAGTCAGCCAGGCAAACAACCACAACGTGGTGCAGAGGTCGTCATTGACTGCCGGGTCTTCCGATGCGTACGAGTTGTTGTGAAGAACAAACAACCCAAGCTCTTGGATGACTCGATGTGAATTGATGATCAACTGATCTTTTTCAACCAAGTCCTTTAAAACCGAACAGCCAAGCGACTTAACTTTGGATGTTGTGCGTACTCCAGGGTACCCACGAGCCTGCGACAACTCTCCCCCAGCGGTAAAGTACACATTCTCGTACTCATACTCATGCCAAATCGTATTAGATACTTCTTCGCCAAGATCATTGATCTCAATTAAAATAAAAGCGTCATTATATTGTCTAGCAGTGTTATATATGAGGTGAGGATACTCCAGGGTGGATATCGTGTTGTCTTTGAATGTGGCCACAATTCGATACGGCATCTGAGTCGCATCAAAAACAGTAAACGCCGAATAATCCATATGCCGGCCACGTGAAACGTCAACGGTAATCACGTATGATTTGTCGGGCTGAGGAGCCTCGAACACCTCTAACTCATCCTTATCAAAGATCGGGACGGCAAGTGGTATAGTGGCCAGCTTTGCACCGTCAACGAGTGTGTATGAAGACCCTTCAAACGTGCATTCAATTTCCTGACGGTACTTAACCTCGCCGAGCTTTTTACGCTGAGCTTCTGCCCACTCTTGTGTTCGCTTTGGATTTTCCTGCCACTTACCTTCAACAGTCTTGAAGTCATTGTTGCCATTAGCTGCTTCGACCCACAGCTTATGGTAGTGGTTCAATCCGTTTGGCGTTGAGATGATGACGAGTTTTGAGGACTCTGATGATGAAAGTGTTGGGAAGACCGACGCGATGAATTCATCTGCAAGGTTTGGCCCGAGGTGGGCGAACTCGTCAAGTAGAAGTAGATTAACAGACATACCACGAACAGCAGAGGCGCTAGTGGCAGCAGCAATACAACGAGATCCATTTTCAAGTTTAAAAGACTTCTTGTTCCACTCCTCCACACCCTGCTGCAACCATTGAGGAAGGCTCTCAATAATGAACTGCACACGCCCAAAAATCTCAATAGCAATAGCTTGCTTGTTTGCAAGAATAACAGCAGTCTTGTTGTCGTTGAACAGAACATACCATGCAAAGTAAGCGGCTACAATTGTGGACTTTCCGGCCTGTCGAAACAACTTGCCGAGGGTGTTTTTATTCTCGTGGATTGCCTTAATCATTCGCTCCTGATAAGGAAACGGATCAAACGGCACTACACCGTCATCCAACGAAACGATCTTAGCGTACGTTCTAATGAAATAAATTGGATCGCGAGCACACTTCACATACTCATGCACCTGATCCTGAGTAAATGGAACCTGAACGCCGGCGGCCTTCAGGTTTTGATTTCTGTTGTAGACTTGGTGCTTAAGATTTGCCATGCTTAACTCGTCCTTTCACCCAACCATCACCAGGGCTGTGTTGCGCCCTTGTATTTTGTTGGCCGTCATTCCACCAAAACGTATTACTCAACCTGCCCTTATGTGATTCAGATAATTTACGCTTATGTTCCTCAGTCAAAACCTTACCTTTTTGAGGCGCCGGTTTCCCCAATTTGGCGGCAGCTAGTTTAGCCTTATGACCTTCAGAGAGATTATATCCCTTTCGACGGTCGGTACGTTTTTTTGCTGACTCTGACATTCTTTGTTTGGATTCATCCGAATGATTTCTCCCAGCCCAACCCTCACCACCATCCGTGTAGTTGGCTAGTTGATAACCTAAACGTCGGTATTGATCAATCAATTCCACCTCACAAAGAAACGCCAACTCCTCATTTAGATTTTCAGCAACAATCGCGTAACTATATCCAATTGATTCTGCAATGTGCCGCCAATGTGTATTTCGGTTCTTTTTGGAGGTTACGCGATCATCTTTACCCTTACCCACATAGAATGGTGAAGCTGTATCTAACCTCAAATGACAATAAACGTAAAATATATTCACAAATTAAAGGTCCACTCTTCACTAGTTATGCCGTACGTATCGGGATCGCCCTGTACGTTATATGTAGCCGAAGTTACTCCATCAACTGTAGACACACCAACGCTCGCTCCGTAAATCGGCTTATTGTCACGTACCGATCCAAACAGGTTCACCTTTAGCTGGAAACTAAGAGTGTGCGTAACGAAACGGCGCGTCTCAAAGTCACCATCATAGTCATCCTGGACGGAAACTGACTGGAGAGTCACTGGTACATCTTGGATCACGTTCATTGATGGAATCGCGTTAATTGCAAGTGTATACTCCGGAGAGAATGTTGGCAGAATCTGCTCGATAATTTGCAACCCGTCCTCCTGCGTCTTTGTTAAGACGTAGAGTGAGATGTCAATCAAGTACGGCACTGGGGAATATGTAGAGGTTGAGCTCACACCATCATTACACACAATCTTGTTCATTTTGTTCATCTTACGAGATGCGTCATATGAATACCCCGTAATTTCAAATGACATTCTCGGGAGCGATGTGTAGGTGTGATTCTCGAGCGAAGGATCTTGTTCAATTCGAACAATCCACTTTTCTTTTGGAGCGTACGCCAACGGTACTTGAACCCGTTGGATGGTTGTTCCATTAACCGAATCTCCCTGTTTACGGTCAATGTAGATGTCCGAAAATAAGCGACCGAACGCGACGATTGACTTACGAATAATTCCGTGGTAGAATACGTTGCCGTTTAACATCACAGATCTCCAAATGGGTTATTTTCATTGAACAACACATCAGCAGCTTGTGTTTTGAATTTGTTGTTGTCACCGAATGAATCGATACGATCAATATTAACACTGACGACAGCTTCAGCTGTACAGTTCTGTCCGTCACCTTCGACAGTAACAGTGACCTCAGAAGGATAGTCTGTTCCAGGATTTGTGACGGTGATAGAGTCGATAGACCCACTAACAATAGAGGCTGTAGCTACGGCCCCATAACCTCGTACACCTGCTCCCTGGATCTGCACTGTTGCATACGTGTATCCAGATCCACCGTTGGTGACGTTGATAGCCGTGATTTCACCATTGCGACTGACGTCAGGATCTGTTGACATTGTTTTGAGACTCTCAAAAGCATCAATCTCATCAATTCCAGTATCCAGCCGCTCACTGCTATACTGAAACAGCTCGACTTGCAACTTGTAAACATAGAGTTTACCAAGCTGATAGAATGGATCTTGATGCTTGACGAACTTAATTTCAAACAACCCCTTCGACAGAGGAAAATATAACAGATCCCCTTCACATGGTCTTGTCGGAATGATTGTATCACCATATCTACCAACAAGCTGTTCCCAGCGACGGCGAGCGACAACAAGAGTTGCACTCTGCTCCATCATCAGGCCGAACTTTTGAATGAATGCACCTTGACCGTCGAATGAATCCACATTCTCAAAGTACATCTCGATTGGGAATGAATTTTTAAACTCACTCAGGCGATCTTCTCCAAGGATCTCATCCTTAGACACGAGTGTGCGCGGAATATAGAAGAAATCCTGACCAAATATCTGTAGGGACTCGATGATGATGTCCTCAACAAGATACTGCTCATTGCGAGTGCCTTGCGAGAAGTATACGTTGCGTGCCATTATTATCCTAAGAAGAATTCTAAAGGAGCGGCCTTGTTTTGCAGCTCATCTTCCAGCTCTTTAATCTCACTCACAGCCTCATCGTACATACCTTGCCCGTCGAGAGTGACTCCACCTGGAAGCTGAATACCGCCAAACTTTTTAAGGTTAACACCCCACTGTCGTTTG
>JACCDQ010940133.1_pt1 | contig 96905 bp, 71 predicted proteins | sample 7446031 | NCBI WGS metagenome assembly JACCDQ01 (sample SAMN15323442, study PRJNA562643) | freshwater metagenome | isolation source: river surface water | place: USA:Blue River Watershed | collected 2017-08-17
AGATTAAATTTTATCATTATAGCTATAAATCTAAAGATTCTCAATCAATAGATAGTGATGATGTTACAAGTGTTGTTGAAGATAATAAAGGAAATATATGGGTTGTAACTAAATCAAATCATTTAAACAGATACAATACTAAAACTAATAATTTCAAGAGATTTTCTATCGATTTCAAAGGAAGTCAATATTTAAATCATTTACCAAAACAAGTTTTAATCGATAAGGATGGCGATTTTTGGATTGGCAATGATATCTCTCATTTGTTTCTGTTAAATATTATTAAGGGAACTTTTAAAAATGTATCTCCTTTAAATAAAAAAATCCCAATTTTTAATCTTTATCAGGATAAAAAAGGAGTCGTTTGGGCTTCAACAGATGGAGGAGGAATCTTTCTTTTGGATAAAAATAAAGGTTTATTACAGCATTTACAGCACAATCCATTTAATCCTTTTTCATTATCAAACAACCAGGCCTCAGAAGTTTTAGAGGATAAAAATGGGATTTACTGGATTACTACTTATAATACGGGTATTAATAAGCTGGCTATCTCTAAATCTTCTTTTGGACATTATTTTTATAAGTCTGAGAGCAATGAAGGCTTGAGTGTAAAAATAGCGCAATCTGTTTTGGAGGATAGTAAAAGAAGAATTTGGATAGGTACCGATGGAGGCGGCTTAAATCTTTTTAATGAAAAAAATGGAACTTTTAGGCATTATAGATCCAGAGCAGGAGATCCAAATTCGTTAAGTTCAGATAAAATTGTAAACTTATTAGAGGGAGATAATGGTGTTTTGTGGGTATGTACATGGGATGGGGGACTTAATAAATTTTATCCGGAATCAGGTTTAGTAAAATCATATCAGTACAATAAAACAAACCCTTTTTCTATTGGGCAAAATACAGTTTGGAGTGCTAAGAAAGATTCTAAAGGTTATTTATGGCTAGGAACTTCAGCTGCTGGATTAAATTTATTCGACCCTGTGGCAGAAAAATTTTATAAATATAAAAATGTGCCCGGAGATTCAAAAAGTCTGATAAGTAATTTTGTGTTTTCTCTTTACATAGATTCTAAAAATAGACTTTTTGTTGGTACATCTCAGGGATTATGTGTCACCAATTTAAATAGAATAAAAGGATATATTCCTGCTAAAATTGATTTTACTGAAATTAAAATAAAAAATATTCAAGGAAATCGTATCAATTATATTACTGAAGATTATCAAAAAAATATATGGGTTGGTACTGATATGGGACTATATGAATTGGATGTTACATTAAAATTAAAGCACTCTTATTCTACTTTAAATGGTTTGCCTAATAATTTAGTGGTGGGTATTCAAGAGGACAATAATAGAAATTTATGGATTACTACTAAGGGAGGATTGACCTATTTTAACCCTAAAACCGGAATTTTCAAAAATTTCAATACTCATGATGGATTACAGGGGACTGAATTTCAAAGTAAATCTATCGAAAAAACACACGATGGACGTATTATTGCCGGGGGAATAAATGGATTTAATATTTTTGATCCCAACAATATCTCTCTAAAGTCAAATGTTGTAAATCCAGTTATTACCGAAATCCGATTGTTTAATAAAAAAATAAGTCCCGGAGAAACTATTAATGGAGATGTATTGCTTGATAGGGAAGTAACAAAAATCAAAGAAATAGAACTTAAGTACGATCAAGGCTATATTTCATTTGGTTTTGTAGCATTAAATTATCAAAATCCTGAGAGAGTAAAATATGCCTATAAGATGGTAGGGCTTGATGAGGATTTTATTAATGCAGGAAATAATAGAGTAGCAAACTATTCTAATTTAGAGCCGGGAACTTATACTTTTGAAGTAATGGCTTCTATTGATGGGCAATGGGATCAGGCAAGAAAAACTGCTATAGTAATAAAAGTACAATCGCCACCTTGGAAAACATGGTGGGCGTACACCATATATTTCTTAGCATTTGTATTTCTTTTGTCTTACTCTATTTATTATTATACCAAAAAGGTTAGAGAAGAAAAGGAGAAGGAATTAGATCAAATGAAGTTGAACTTTTTTATCAATGTTTCACATGAGTTTAGGACTCCTTTAACGCTGATCTTAAATCCAGTGGATAAAATTCTTTCTTCTTTTAATGATCCGGAAGAAGTGAAAAAAGCAGCTCTTATCATTCAAAGAAGCAGTCGTAGGCTTTTACACCTTGTTAATCAATTATTGGATCTTAGAAAAATGGATTTAGGAAAAAATCCGTTGGAAATTTCCCGTATGGATATTGTTAAATTTAGTAAAGACATTTTTTTACTGTTTGAGGATTTGGCAAAAGCCAAAGGGATACGTTTTGTTTTCAATTCGCCTACAAAACAATTGTATGGGATGTTTGATCCTGATAAAATTGAAAAAATATTGACCAATTTGCTTTCTAATGCACTTAAGTTTACCGATACAGGAGGTGAAGTAAGCTTGTCTGTAACGGAATTGACCGTAGAAAAAAAGCAGCCATTTTTATGGTTTTTTAGTAGAAATAAGATAGAAAGAGATGTTGAAATTAGAGTGGTTGATACAGGAATAGGATTAAAAAAAGAACAATTAAATGAAGTGTTCCAACGATTTTTTCATGCTGATAGTTCTAAATCAGGAACTGGAATTGGATTGAATTTTATTAAAAGTTTAGTCGAATTACACAAAGGAGAAATTCTGGTTGAGAGTGAATATCAAGTGGGTTCCAGTTTTATTGTCAGATTGCCTGCTGATTTGGAACCAGAAAAGCAATTGTCTTTTAAGTCGTATGAATCTAATAATTACAAAATAGATAAAGTTTCAATAACTTCTGCCGAATATGAAATTGCAATTTCTAATGACGAAGTAGATAATGAAACGGTTACTATTGATAAAAGTAATCGCCCGGTAGTGCTTATTGTTGAAGATAATAAAGAATTGCGTAACCATTTAAAAAGTGAATTGAGTTATCAGTTTCAGGTTAAAGAAGCCGCTAATGGACTTTTGGGATTAAAAATGATTAAGAAACATTATCCTGATATAGTTATTAGCGATGTGATGATGCCTGAAATGGATGGTTTCGAAATGTGTAGACAAGCTAAAAATGACATTGAAACCAGTCATATTCCTATTATTCTGTTGACAGCAAGAAGCTTGGAAGAAGATCGAATTGAAGGTTATGATACCGGAGCAGATGAATATTTGTCAAAACCATTTAACATCAATGTTTTAAAAGCCCGAATTAAGAATCTCTTGGAGGCCAGAAAAAGAGCTAAAGAACGTTTTGCATCCATAGGAAGTATTTTGCCTTCCAGTGAAATTACAACTAATTTGATTGATGAAGCATTTTTAGATAAAACAACTAAAATTGTGATGGATAATATTTCGGATCCTGATTTTAGCTTAGAGGATATTATTAAATCATTGGGAATTGGTAGATCTCAATTTTACAGAAAGATCAGTTCTATTACGGGACAAAATCCAAGTAATTTTATTCGAACCATCCGATTAAAATATGCATCTGAATTGTTATTGACTAAAAAATATTCTGTAAAGGAGTTAACACACATGTGTGGGTTCAATTCTTCAGCTTATTTCACAAAAACATTCAAAGAGCTTTTTGGTATGACACCAACACAATTTGTGGAGCAAAAAGAGGAGCAATAACTTCTTACCTTCTTTTATTCATTAGAGAATAATTAGTTTTAAATTTCGTCAGTCTGAGGTTTATTCGATATAAAAAGAATAAGCCTCGGACTGTCTTTTTAATGAGTATACCTCACCACTTATTTCCTTTTATAAAAAAATAAATTCATTTGGACTTGTGCTTTATGGCTTCACTGTATGCTTTAAGCTGGAACAAAATTTATACGCTGCCCTTTTTTATGTTAATTTAAAGAATTGACTACGATTGATTATTCGGTAATGTTTTTTATTTAAAAATGTGTTATCGTGAAAAATACTTACTTTTTTGTATATATAACTTAAAAATGGGTGATAATTTATATAGAATGAATTATAATTTATCTCGAAAGCGAGGCATTCTGGGTAATTTTGATATGTTGATAATTGAATAAATTGTTAATCTAAGGTTAATGAATTATGAAAGGTGAATAAGTTTACGGTTGTCAGATTGATAGCTATAGAATAGATGAAACGTTCTGGATTTTAATTTTTTGAACAAGTTGGGTTTGGAACTCGAAATACAAATTTTGGTTAGTTTGTAGTTTTTTTTTACATAGCAGTTGTCGATAGAATCTATCGGCAGCTGTTTACTAAAAACAGTCCATTTTTGAAATAATGTATATCTGATGTGAATAGCATTAGGATATAATAAGATTTGTTTAGTTAATGTTTTTTGTTTTACAGCTACCGACTTTAGGCGAATAGGTAGTTGTAAACGAAAGACTAAATTAATTCAGAAGACGAGTTTTCATTTGTCAGTCTAATTAAAATATAGAATGTAGTTTGAAGTAACTTATTAAGAGATTATTCAAATGGAAAATTATAGCAAGTTTAAAGAAGTGTTATCAATAAGTGATTATTCCAGAGTTCGTAAGCACAAGCAGATTGTTAATTCTGTTTTAAATGCTACTTCGATGGGGTCTTTGCGGTTGAATGATAAATTACCGTCAGTTAATGAATTGTCGATTGATTGTAATATTTCGAGAGATACGGTGGTGAGAGCTTATGCTTTTTTGAAGGAGAATGATATTATAGATTCGGTACCCGGAAAAGGATATTATGTAAAATCCATCAGTAATGGATATAAGGCTAAGGTTTTTTTGTTATTCAATGCCTTAACTCCTCATATGAAGAAGATTTATGATGTATTTACAGAGGCACTTCAGGAAACGGCTGTTATCGATTTTTATATATCTGGAAACAATTACGATCAATTCAAAAAGCATATTCTTTTTAGTAATTCAAAAGAATATACCCATTATGTAATTGCGGCAAATTTTGATGAAGAGGATTGCATTGATTTTATTAAAAATGAGGTGCCGGTTGAGAAATTGATATTACTGAGCAAAAAAGCAAATCAATTAGGGAGTGAAGTGGCATGTGTGTGTCAGGATTTTGAAATAGACATTTTTTTGGCATTGGAAGAATTAGCCCCCCTTTTGAAAAAGTATAATAGAATAAAACTCATTCTTCCTAAGAATAGTAATCTTCCGGAAGAGATTAAAAGCGGATTTGTAAAATTTTGTAATCAGTATCAATACGGGTTTGGTTTGACAGAGGATTTAAATAAAGAAGCAATCGAAAAGCATACGGCTTATATTGACTTTGAAGATGATGAGAGTTTAGTGAATCTGATTAAAAAAATAGATAAGACCGATTTTGTTATTGGTAAAGATATTGGGATAGTGTCTTATAACGATAATCCTTTGAAAGAATTATTATTAGGTGGTATTACAGTGGTTTCTAATGTTTTTGAAAAAATAGGCTGTCAGGCTGCTAATTTGATTTTAAAAAAGGAACGGAAGCAAACACTTAATTCGTTTAAAATAATAGTTCGAAAATCATTATGATTTTTTTTATTCCATTTAAAATGTATTTAAGATGGAAACTATTCTAAAATTCAAGCTTGTTTTGTTTTTGGATTTTTTATTGAAGAGATTATTTGTTGATAATCTCTTCAAATAGCAGTTTTTTTTAAGACATAACGGTTCAAATCAGTTAAATGGATTGGCAGTCTTATTATTCAAAATAATACTATTGATGTACAGCAGTGGTACTAAAATTAAATAAACATATTAATTATTAACCAAAATGAATTGTTTTATGAACAAACCGAAAATCATTCAGCATAAGCTGAAATTTTTATCAAAACCAACTTTGTTAGCGTTATTATTAGGAAGTAGTGTGGTAGGGGAAGTATACGCTACAAATTCTGATAGTTCTGTTAACCTAGGTTTGAATGTTGCCAAGCTAGAAAGTGTGCAGCAAAATATTACGATAACGGGGAAAGTAATTTCTGCCGATGATAATATGGGGATTCCCGGAGTTAATGTTTCCGTAAAAGGAGTTAAAGGCGGGGTTAGTACTGATTTTGACGGGGGATATGTTATAAAGGTTTCGTCATCCGATGCGGTATTGGTATTTAGTGGGATTGGTTTAAAAACCCAAGAAATTAAAGTGGGGTCGCAAAAAGTAATCAATGTTACTTTAAAAGCGGATATTTCAACTTTAAATGAAGTAGTAGTTGTTGGGTATGGTACCCAAAAAAGAGCAACGTTAAGTGGAGCGGTAGAAACGATAAGCGCTAAAGTATTTGAAGATCGTGCGGTTACAAACGTAGGTTTGGCGCTGCAAGGGCAAACACCGGGTTTGGTGGTTACCAGAAACTCTGCCCGACCGGGTAATGAGGGACTTAATTTTGTTATTCGTGGTGCTTCTTCTGTTAATGGATCCGATCCTTTGATTATCGTCGATGGTGTACCTACACTAAATACTCAATCTTTTCTAAATTTGAATCCTGATGATATCGAAAGTATCTCGGTTTTAAAAGATGGTTCTGCCGCTATTTATGGTTCCCGGGCATCTAATGGGGTTGTCTTGGTAACCACCAAACGTGGTAAAGGGGAGGTTAAAGTGAACTTTAGTACCAATCTTCGTTTTACTACTAATGGTTTGATAGGGTATTCGCCTACTATGCAGGAATATGCCACAATGTGGGTACAGGCCAACAAGGAAGAGACTACTCCTAACTGGTGGATTTGGGGTGAGGACAACCTGAAAAAGATGGAGCAGGGGGTTGAAGGGAAATACGATCTTTTTGGCAGGGATTTCTTTATCTTCAATGCAAACCGTATTGAAGAAATGTTTGCTACCCGCTATTCCTACCAGCATAACCTGAGTGTTTCCGGCGGAGGGGATAAATCTGCATACCGATTATCTTTGGCTTATGCAGATAATCAGGGAAACTTGGCAACAGCTTATGACGGCCAGAAACAGTTGAATGCCCGTTTCAATTATGACTATAATTTGTCCGAAAAATTAAAATTAGAGTCAAGCATCAGTATCATCAATACGGATACAAGTCAGCCTTCCAAGGGATTAGGAAACATACTTTATTCATTTGATATGCCATTCTACCCGGCAAAAAATCCGTATGGGCAATGGTTTGCCCCTTTTAACGGGATTGATGGCGGGGCTTCTAAAAATTCGGCGGCAATCACTTCCGATGCGGGACGTGATGATAAAAAATCACTTACTGGAAGAGTAGATTTGAAAGCAACCTATAAAATATGGGACGGATTGTCCATGGAAGGGATGGCCTCCATTCAAAATGAGCGGTTCACTCGTGAAAGATATGTAGTTCCGGTACAATTATATGATTGGTATGGAAAGCCTACAAATAATGCTTATCAAACAGATGGTACGAACAATGTTTATGGAGCTAGTGCCGAATCGAAATTTTACCATTATTATCAGGGATTGTTACGCTACGATAAAACCTTTAATGAAAAACATAATGTTTCAGTTATGGGGGGTGTGAATGCTGAAAAATGGACTTACCAAATGATATCGGCGTCCCGTACGGGATTTGAGGATTTGGGTATTTATGATATCAGTGTAGCAGCTACTACCGCGCAAACAAACGGTGGTTTTAAAGATATGAACGGTCGCTATTCGTATCTGGCACGATTAAATTATAACTACGATGAAAAATACATTGCCGAATTGAGCGGAAGAAAGGATGGTAACTCGCGTTTTGCAAAAGGCTACAAGTTCAAAAACTTCGGATCGGCCCAGTTGGCTTGGGTATTTACCAAAGAGAACTTTTTAAGTCCTATTGGCAATATTCTTAATTTTGGTAAACTTAGGGGGAGTATAGCAACTACAGGTAACGAGGCAAAAGATTTAAAGAATTTTGAATATCTTTCTCTTGTGGGTATTGGTTCTGTTGTTTTAGGGCAGCCGGCTTCACAACAAACAGCGGCATATAACAGTGCTATGTTTAGCAAAACACGTACTTGGGAGCGTGTAACACAAAAAAATGTGGGTATTGACCTTGGGTTTTTCAAGAATCGTCTGACCACTACTTTTGACCTTTATGAAAAAGAAAATATTGGGATGTTGGTTGGTGTAAACTATCCATCTGTGTTGGGAGCAGCGCCACCTAAAACCAATAGCGGAAATTTCAATACCAAGGGATGGGAATTTGTTATAGGCTGGAAAGACAATATTAAGGATTTTAGCTATAATGTGTCCTTCAATATGGGGGATTCAAGAACCCTGGTAAGTGGGGTAGAAAATGCCGATAGCTATGGTGCAGGTCAAAACGGAATGGTAAATGGCTTACCATGGAAACCTATATTTTTATACAAGACTGATGGTTATTTTAAAGACCAGGCAGAGGTTGATGCCTATTACCAAGCTTATGGAGGAAGTAATGCTTTATCAGCCTTACCTCAAAGCAATCAGGCGGTGGCCTTACGTCCTGGTGATACGAAAAGAGTGGATGTTGCGGGAACAGGGAATATTACACCAGATGGCAATAAGAATAGTTCATTGGTTTATGTAGGGGATGGTACACCTCATTATACGTATGGGATTAACATGGGAGGATCCTGGAAGGGGTTTGATTTGAATGCCTTTTTTCAAGGTCACCTGGAGCAAAATATCATGCGTTCGGGATATATGGCTTATCCATTCAGGGCATTGTATACCAACCAGAATCCGAACTTTTTGGGAAAAACCTGGACGGAAGAAAATCCTGATGCAATGTATCCGCGTTTAACGGTTAACCCAACCCGTGCGGCATGGAACTATGCCAATAACGATTTTATGTTACAGAACAGCCGTTATATCCGACTAAAAACATTGATAGTGGGGTATTCGCTTCCGGAAGGATTAACAAAACGTATGAAGTTAGATAAAGTAAGGGTGTATTTCTCTGGTAATGATCTATGGGAAGCATCAACAATTAAAGATGGATTTGATCCTGAAGCAGGTCAAGAGGCAACTGATGGTGATAATGCAGGCTATCCTTTCGGACGTACATGGTCTTTTGGATTAAATATTGGATTTTAATAACTTAAATGAAAAAAATGATGAAAAAAATATTGAATTATATAGTTCTCGGAGGTCTTTTTTTAGGCTTGTCGGGCTGCCAGGATGAATTTATAGATTTAAATCCACCTGCAGAATTTTTAGATGGGGTCTATTTCAAAAAGCCGAGTGATTTTAAGGCGTATACTGCCGGTTTTTATGGTCAGTTACAAGGATGGGATTTTGGGAATATGGATAATAACACCGATTTGTCAGCCAATGCCAACTTTGCTGGTTATGACTTGGGTCATGGAACTATTGCAACAGGTGGTACCAGTTGGAATTATTCCGGTATTCGTGTCTGTAATATTTTATTGGCTAAGGCAAATGAGTACAGCGGGGAAGGAAGTATTAGCCAATATGTGGGTGAAGCCCATTTTTTCCGTGCCTATAACTATTTTAACTTACTAAAAACTTTTGGAGGGGTGCCTTTGGTAACAACAGTATTGGATACTGATGCTCCGGAATTATATGCACCTCGAAACAGCCGGTATGAAGTGGTTGCACAAATTTTAAGTGATTTGGATAAAGCCATTTCAAATCTTCCTACAGAACAAAATTTGGCAGGAGCCGACAAAGGACGTATCAGTAAATGGGCAGCCATGGCATTAAAAGCACAAGCCGAACTATACGAAGCTACCTGGGAAAAATATGTAGGTCAGGAGGCTGATGGAGATGGGATTGCAATTGGTGGAGGAACAGCAGGATATAGTCCTGCCAACGTAAATATTTATCTGGCAGATGCCGCTGCACTGTGTAAAGAAATCATGGATAATGGAGGCTACGAACTGTGGAACAAGAATGCTGATACCAAAATGGCTAATTTAAGTTCTTGGTATTTGTTTAACCTTGAGGATGCAGGATCTAACCTTGGGGGCTATGATAAATCGACAAATAAGGAATTCATTTTATACAGCGTGTATGACTATGCACTTAAGCAGTCCAGGAAAAATATTAGTTGGACATCCTATCAGCTATATCCGAGCCGTAAATTTGTGGATATGGCAGTTTGTACGGATGGATTACCGGCAACTAAATCACCTTTGTTTCAAGGATATCAAACAACAACCTCTGAATTTCAAGCCAGGGATTTACGCTTGCTGAACTATTTATATGCTTCAACAACGGCACCTACCTCTGTTACTTTAAGTTATGGAAACTTGGGATTCAGTGGATATGGAAACAATAAATTTGCGGTATTAGGTTTAGGTACTCGAAGAAAGGATAACGAGGAATCGGCCAACTGGCCTATTATTCGATTGGCAGAAGTGTATTTAACCTACGCAGAAGCATTATATGAATTAAACGGAAGCATTACCGATGCCGAATTGAATGCCTCGATCAATAAATTAAGAGACCGTGCAAAGGTAGCTTACTTGACCAATGCGTTGGCTTCAGCCAATGGCTTAGATATGAAAGAAGAAATAAGAAGGGAACGAGCTGTTGAGCTATATCGTGAAGGTAAACGTTTTGACGATTTGAAACGTTGGGGGATTTTAGAAGAATCTTTAAACCCATCCCGTTTAGGAAGAGTAGTGGGTAGTGCTTCTTACACAACACCTTTTAAAGATGCTTCCGGTAATCCTACAGCTGTTTATGCCGCAAACACCTATGTGTTTGGTGAAGAGGCAGTACAAACTCCAAAAGGGTTGTTGAATTGTGTGGTAATTGATAGCAAATTAAACCACTCGGTGGCCAAAAAACATTATTTGTACCCTATTCCTCAAAGCCAAATGCTGTTGAATAATAAGTTACTTCAAAATCCTGGTTATTAGTAAGCTGAGATGTGATAGACCTTGCAGGTTTTATGCCTGTAAGGTTTGTTTATAAAAAATAGTAATTATGAAAAAACAACAATATAATTTTTACCGATTAGTTGTGCCAATACTAATTTTAAGTGTGATAGGTATGGCGATGGCATGTTCAAGCCCTTCGAGTGGGGGCGATACTCCAACTCCAACTCCCATCCCAACGTCTTCTGTATTGACTATTAAGACTTTGGATCCTTCTGTTCCTATGAAACATGTGGGGGGGCTTCATACCGAAGAAGACTATGCAAGGATAAGAGCCAAAATAGCAGTGCAAGCAGAGCCGTGGACATCCGGATGGAATAAATTAATAGCCAATTCGCACGCACAAGCTACATACACCCCCGGTCCGGTAGAGAAATTGGTAAGAGGGGGAAGCTCTGCAGAGGAACCGGATCCGGATAATTATGCCCGAGCTTTTAATGATGCGGCTGCAGCTTATCAACTGGCATTACGTTGGAAAATAAGTGGCGATGCTGTTTATGCCCAATCAGCGGTCAATATTCTTAATGCATGGGCTTTGACCTGTAAGCGTATCAGCGGGGATTCCAATGTCGCTTTGGCGGCAGGGATATATGGGTATCAATTTGCCATTGCCGGAGAAATGTTGAGAGGTTATCAAGGTTGGAACCCAAATGATTTTGCAGCGTACCAAAAATGGATGAAAGATGTTTTCTACAGTTTGAATAAGGCCTTTTTAGAAACCCATTGGGGTACTTGTAAATCTCATTATTGGGCCAATTGGGATTTGGCTAACTTAACTTCAGTATTGGCTATAGGTATTTTGACAGATGATAGGTCTATTTATAATTATGCCATTAATTATTTACAACAAGGTGATGGAAATGGTAATTGGTATAAAGCCATAAACCATGTTTTTGATGGCGAAAACGAAGGCCTGGCTCAGATTCAGGAAAGCGGACGAGACCAAGGGCACGCAACATTGTGCATTGCATTGATGGGACATATTTGCCAGTTAACATGGAACCAGGGGGATGATTTTTATGGATTGGATAATAACCGCTTCTTAAAAGCATGTGAATACACGGCAAAGTATAATGTAGCAAGGCTTAATGTTCCGTTTGCTGAGTACACCAGGAATTATAAAGATGCATGGAGTATTTGTGGCGGAGTGGAAATACATACTCAAGTTAGTAGTGCTAGTCAAGGAACAGTGCGCCCTATGTGGAGTGGACCTTATTTTCATTATACAAAAATTAAAAAGCTCTCCGAAAATTCTGCAAAATATACGAAAATGGGCTTAAACAGTGTTACACCTGAAGGTGGTGGAGGCGATTATGGCCCTAATAGCGGTGGGTATGACCAATTAGGATTTGGAACACTTATGTATACTAGAGATTAAAAATAATAGTATAAGTATCTCATATAATAGATAAAATTTAAACAACAAGAATTATGAAAATATCTAAAATTAATAGTATCCTCATCAGAGGATTTATGATGGTTATTTGTTTTGCCTTTTTTACGGCCTGTGAAGAAGGTCCTAACTTTAGAATTCAAGAGTACCCTGAACAAACGGCAACAGGAATAAGTCCTGCAATTGGGTATCCGGGAATCAATGTGACCATTACGGGAACTGATTTTGGGACTTTAAAAGGTGCTGTAAAAGTATATTTTGGAGGTGTTTTGGCCACTAATGTAGTTTCCTGTGAGGATACTAAAATTGTAGTACAGGTGCCTGCCGGAGCGATTAGCGGAGATGTAAATTTGCAAGTATGGAAACATACTAATGAAGCCTTTGCATCATTTACAGTTTTACCTGCCCCGGCAATTACATCAGTTGTTTCAAGTAATGCAATTAATAACGTTGCGTTTCCCGGAGTTGATACCGTAACGATTAATGGTATTAATTTTGGTACCGATGCGTCAAAAGCAGTGGTAAGTTTTAATGGTACTATTGCTCCGATAGTAACCATTGCAGACAAAAAGATTACAGTATTGGCACCAGCAAATTTTGCTACCGGTTTTGTTACAGTTACAATGGGAGGGTTAACGATTTCGGGGACTCCTGCTATTATTAATCCAACTGCGGCAGGTGATATTACGCCGTATTTCATGAGCAATACGGGTGTTATTGATGCAAAAGGTGGCGGTTTCATCCGAGGTGCTTATGATGGAAGTAGATGGGGAACACTAGCAGGACCTTGGATTACAAACGCTGCCGGCTTAAATAAATCAGGCAAGGGAGGATATGCTAGAGAGCAATGGAATGGTCGTGATGGATTTATTTGCTGGGAAACTTGGAATAACACTCCAGTTCTTGATGGAACAATTTATCAACCAACATCTATGGCATTGCCAGCAGGAAACTATACCGTTAAAATTAATTATTATTCAGAAGTTCAAACTAATTCTTCTGTTTATTTAGCGGTAGCAGCAGGAGGAAATGGGATTCCTTTGTTGGCTAATATTTCAAATGCCATAGCATCTGTTGCTCTTTATAATGGTACCACAATTGGAGCTACAACACCAAATTTTGGAGGAGAGGTAACACTCGATTTTACTCTAACAACCTCTCAGGTCGTGTCGATAGGTTTCTTAGGAAACATACAAGGTAGAAGTGATAAAGGCAGTTATTTCTTAGTAAAGTGGATTCAGTTAGTTAAAAAATAATTTACAGTTTGAATAGTATAAAACAAGGGGATTATCTGTTTAATCCCCTTGTTTATATTCAAAATAAATTTTTTAATTATTTGTAGTCCTTTTTTAAGCACATAGAGTGTACCAGTTAAGTTGTTTACAATCAGTAGTTTTTCTTTTTAAATTTAACAAAGAATGTTTTACAGCAAAAAAATCATTTTAACAGTATTTTTATTGGTTTTTATTGACGTTGTGATGTTTGCTCAAAACTCAACTTTAAATCAAACGTTTGAAAAAAAACTGTCTTCCCCTGATAAAAATTATGAGTTTGTTATCCAACAAACGCAAGATGTTTCAGGGGCAAATAGTTTGACTTATCGTTTGAATTTTAAAGGGAAAGCAGCTGTATTAGAATCAGAATTAGGGGTGTTAATAGAAAATCAAACTTTTGAATCTGCTCTTGCCGTACCCAATGATACTTGTAAATTTTGGGGAGAGAATTTGAAATTTAAAGACGTTCAGATAAATAGTGTGGATCAAACTTGGAAACCCATATATGGGGAAAATAAATTGATCCACGATAACTATAACGAAATGATTTTGTCTTTTAGCAAAGGTGACGAGACAAAAAAAGTAGCTACAGATGGTTATGATAAAAGCAAGGGATACTTTATGAATGTAGTAGTTCGTGTCTACAATGAAGGTATTGCCATACGTTATCATTTTCCTGAACCAACAAACGGATTGTTTCTTCATATAGTGGGTGAGCAAACTCAATTTACAATGCCCGAAGGCACTTTGGCTTATTACGAGCCTTGGGCTCAGGGGGCTTATTCTTTGTTACCATTAAAAGATTGGGAAGGACAAAGTGAACGTCCGTTAACCATGAAGCTAACTAATGGTTTGATTGTGGCTCTTGCCGAAGCACAAATGACTGATTACGCTCGAATGAAATTTAGTTTGAATACCACTAAACCAAATACGCTTCAGGCTACAATTTATAGCAGTGTGGATGTAATTCCGGCTTATTCAACTCCATGGCGTGTTATTATGGCGGCAGAAAAAGCAACTGACTTGATTGCGAATAACAGTATTATTTTGAATTTAAATCCTGAAAGTCAATTAAAAGACGTGTCTTGGATTAAGCCAGGTAAAGTGATTCGAGTGTCAAAACTGTCACAGGCTGATGCCAAAAAATGTGTTGATTTTGCTGCAGCAAGAGATTTACAATATATTCATTTGGATGCCAGTTGGTATGGGCCTGAAATGAAAATGAGTTCGGATGCCACTACGACTTCAGAAACAAAAGACCTTAATATTCCTGAACTGGCTGCCTATGCTGCTTCTAAGGGGATTGGGCTTTGTGTATACGTTAATCAGCGAGCCTTGATTCAGCAATTAGATACTCTTTTACCATTATATAAAAAGTGGGGAATCAAAGGAATAAAATTCGGTTTTGTACAAGTTGGAAATCAACGTTGGACTACGTGGTTGCATGAAGCGGTAAAAAAATGTGCCGAATATGGTATGATGGTAGACATACATGATGAGTATAGACCTACTGGTTTCAGTCGTACTTATCCTAATTTAATGACTCAGGAAGGAATTCGTGGCAACGAAGAAATGCCTGATGCTAACCATAATACCATTTTGCCATTTACTCGATTTTTAGCCGGCCCGGCTGATTATACGATAGCCTATTATTCTAAAGCGATTAAAAATACGCATGCACATCAATTAGCATTAGCAGTGGTTTATTATAGTCCTATTCAGTTTATGTATTGGTACGACCAACCTTCGGCTTATCAGGGCGAACCCGAAATAGAATTTTTTGATAAAGTGCCTACGGTTTGGGATGAGACCAAAGTGTTGAACGGAGAAGTTGGAAAATACATTACTACCGCAAGAAAATCAGGAAATGATTGGTTTGTGGGAAGTATTACCAATACCGAGGCAAGAACTCTGGAACTAAATTTTGACTTTTTGGATGCCAAAAAAAGTTACAAAGCCAGAATTTATCAGGACGATGAAAAGATGGATACCAAAACAAAAGTTGCCTTAAAAGATGTGGTGATAAAAAAAGAATCTAAAATAAAATTAGACTTAAAAGCTTCCGGTGGAGCAGCGATTTGGATTACAGAAGTAAAGAAATAATAGTTGTTGAATAATAGAAATTAAATAGAAAATGAGATTTAGTTTAACCCAAATAGCGAGTTTTTTAGGAATCCTGATTTTGTTTTCCAGTTTTGACAGCGAAAACAAACTAAGTAAAAAGGTAGTTGTCGAAAACAAGCTTCATTTTGATAGAAATGAAGTAGTAGCTATTCGTTTAAATGCTAATAAAAGTCTTTCTAAAATTAAAGATTTTAGTGTGGTATTGGTTAAAGATGCAAATGGGAAACTATTGGTAACCCAGTTGATTGATAACAATCTTGATGGTACTCCGGATGAATTGTTATTTCAGGCGACAGTTCCTGCAAAATCAAAAGTAGGTTATACGCTTTTTACAGATTCTAAACTTCAAACTCCAAAGAGTCTCAATACAACTTTTGCCCGTTTTGTTCCGGAACGCATCGATGATTTTGCCTGGGAAAATGACAGAGTTGCTTTTCGTACGTATGGTCCGGAAGCACAACGTTTAGTAGAAGAAGGGAAAGAAGGTGGCACACTTTCCAGCGGGGTAGACATTTGGTTGAAAAAAGTAAACTATTCTATTATAGATTCCTGGTATGCCAAAAATGTAGTAGCGCCAGGCTATTATCATATCGAACATGGAGAAGGTTATGATCCTTACCATGTGGGAAGCAGTAGAGGTAATGGAGGAACTGGAATTTGGGAAAGCGACAGTTTATACATCTCTAAAAATTATACAAACTATCGGGTAATTGCAACTGGTCCTTTACGTACTGTTTTCGAATTGGATTATGCTCCCTGGAGTAAATATGGTGTTACAGAAACTAAAAGGATTTCCCTTGATTTGGGTTCCAATTTTTCAAAATTTGAAAACAGAATGACTTCAACTGCTAAAATCCCGAATTATACACTTGGAATTACACTGCATCAGGAAAAAGGAACGGTAAATATTGATACTAAAAAAGGAATTTTTCGTCATTGGGAACCTATTGATGATTCTTATGTAGGAGAGGGGATTATCATTGCCCCGAGTGTAGTAAAAACGGCGATGAATCATCATTCAAAAGCTGCTGATCAAAGTCAGATTTTAGTGGTAACAGAACCTGAAAATAATAGTTTAGTCTATTACGCAGGTTTTGCCTGGACAGGAAGTGGTCAGGTACAATTGGTTCAGGATTGGGATGCCATGTTAGAAAGACAATCACAACTGATTCAAAATCCGTTAACAGTTACAATTAAATAAAAAAAGAAGAGTCAAAAAAGCATGATGACAGTTAAAAAAAGTAGCCTTTGGGTATATATAATTTTTCTTTTGAATAGCTGCAGTGTTATTCAACAAGGAAATCCAAATGTTGCTACTTCAAAAGAAAATAAACAATACGTTTCAGAAGTTTGGACATCCGATCAGGGTGATGGAAGTTTTATCAATCCGATTCTGCATGCCGATTATTCTGATCCTGATGTCATTCGCGTGGGAGATGATTATTACATGACTGCCAGTAGTTTTAATTGTGCGCCTGGCTTACCGATTTTGCATTCTAAAGATTTGGTGAATTGGACAATTATCAATTATGCGATTAACAAAATAGTACCGGAAAAAGTATTCGATGTTCCGCAGCACAGTAAAGGCGTTTGGGCACCGGTAATCAGATACCATAAGAATGAATTTTATATCTATTGGGGCGATCCTGATTTTGGGGTGTATATGGTAAAAACCAAAAATCCTGCGGGGGCTTGGGAAGCACCGGTTTTGGTTATGGAAGGCAAAGGAATTATAGACCCTTGTCCGCTTTGGGATGGAGAAAACACCTATTTGATTCATGCCTGGGCGGGAAGTCGGGCTGGAATTAACAGCTTGTTGACGATTAACCAAATGAACAATGAAGGCACTAAAGTGATTGATGAAGGGAAACATGTTTTTGATGGTCATGAAAAACACCATACGCTGGAAGGGCCAAAATTATATAAAAAAGACGGTTACTATTACATTTTTGCTCCTGCGGGTGGTGTTGCAACGGGATGGCAATTGGTATTGCGTTCCAAAAATATTTATGGTCCGTATGATGAAAAAGTAGTATTAGAGCAGGGAACTACTTCAATAAATGGTCCGCATCAAGGAGCTTGGGTGACCACTCCAAATGGAGATTCCTGGTTTTTACATTTTCAAGATAAGGATGTGTATGGTAGAGTACTGTTTTTAGAGCCAATGAGTTGGAAAAACGATTGGCCAGAAATGGGAAAAGATTTAGATGGAAATGGAATTGGCGAACCGGTTTTAAAATATAAGAAACCAAATGTAGGTAAACAATATCCAGTTCAAATGCCACCCGAAAGCGATGATTTTAAGGATGGAAAATATGGTATTCAATGGCAATGGTACGGGAATCCGTCGATAAAGTGGTGTGCCCAAATTCCCGGAACTGATTATTTGAGACTTTTTTGTATGAGTAAAAAAGACTTACCCAATTTGTGGGATGCGCCCAATTTATTATTACAAAAATTACCCGCTGAAAATTTTGTAATAACCACAAAAGTAAAGTTGAATATTGAGTGGGAAACCACCGGGAAAACCGCAGGATTATTGATGATGGGACAGTCGTATGCTTATGTTGGAATTAGTTTTGAAGAAGGAAGTTTTTGGGTGAAACAGGTTATTTGTAATGAAGCCATAATTGGAAAGTCGGAAAAAATTATTGAAAAGAAAAAACTCTTAAAAAATGAAGTCTTTCTAAGAATGGAAGTAAAAGGACCCGATGCCAATTGTTCTTTCAGTTATAGTGAAGACAGAATTAAATTTCAACCGATAGGAGAGTCTTTTAAAGCGCAAAAAGATTTGTGGATTAGTGCCAAAATGGGAATTTTCTCTGTAAGTGAAAATAATGTCAGAATGGGAAGTTATGCCGATTTTGATTGGTTTAAAGTGTCAAAATAAGTCGAATACATATAAAAAATAAAAAAAGTTAAGTAAAAATAATTTTATAAAATGAAGAAAATATTATTTTTTGCCATGACAATGACAATTGCCATGGCAAGTTGCCAAAACAAAAAGCAAAAGGTTTTTGATATCGATAAAAATTTAGAATATTGTGTTGCACAAGCTAACAAGACTATAGCTGTAGCACCTGATACATTGGCTATCCCCAGAAATATTGCTCCAGGTGCTAAGGATTGGAATTATATAGGCTATGAAGATTGGACCAGTGGATTTTGGCCGGGTGTTTTATGGTATTTATATGAATATACTGGAGATGTAAAATGGAAAGCACAGGCGGATAAATATTCTCGTTTTTTAACCCCATTGTCAGTGCGTTCGGCAACCGATCATGATTTGGGTTTTCAGGTGTATTGTAGTTTTGGTAATGGACTTCGACTGACTAAAAACCAAGATTATAAAAATGTTATTCTTAAAACAGCTGATACTTTGGCCACTTTATACAATCCAAAAGTGGGAACTATTTTATCCTGGCCAGGAATGGTGAAAGAAAAAAATTGGCCTCACAATACCATCATAGACAATATGATTAATCTCGAAATGTTATTTGAAGCATCCAAAATGGGAGGAGGTAAGTCATTATACAATATGGCAGTAAAGCACGCTGAAACGACCATGAAAAATCAATTCAGAAAAGACAATACGGTGTATCATGTGGTAGTTTATGATACGGTTACAGGAAAAAAGATTAAAGCTATGACACATCAAGGATATTCAGATGACTCTATGTGGGCACGTGGTCAGGGTTGGGCTATTTATGGTTATACCATGGTGTATAGAGAAACTAAAGATCCTAAATTCTTGGATTTTGCTCATAAAGTGACCAAAGTCTATTTAGATCGTTTGCCAAAAGATTTAATTCCGTATTGGGATTTTGATGTGCCTAATATTACCAAAGAACCTAGGGATGCTTCCGCTGCGGCACTTGTTGCTTCAGGATTGATAGAATTATCAACTTATACTAAAGATAAAGTATTAGCTAAAAAGTATTTGGATAAAGCAGAAGGGATGTTGACCGAATTATCGAGTTCAAGATACCAAAGTGGTGCTGTAAATCCAGCTTTTTTATTGCATTCAACAGGGCATTATCCAAATAAAAGCGAAATTGATTATTCTATCATTTATGCTGATTATTATTACATAGAGGCTTTGTTACGTTTGAAAAAATTAAAAGAAGGGAAAGATATTTTAGCTCCTCTTAAAATGGAAAAGGAAATTGCTTTAAAAAAGTAATTAGAAATAAATATGGAGATGAGTTGATAAACAACTTATTTTTACACTGAAATTTTTACTATCAAAATAATTAAAAATATTATGAATAAAATACTTTTATGGTCTATTACGGCAGCTCTGGCCGGTTTTTTATTCGGTTTTGACACCGTTGTAATTTCGGGTGCCGATAAAAAATTACAGGAATTATGGCATACTTCCGATGTTTTTCATGGTTCTGTCGTTATGGCTATGGCATTATGGGGAACAGTAATTGGGGCTATTTTTGGAGGAATACCAACCAATGCTCTGGGAAGAAAGAAAACATTAATCTGGATTGGGGTTTTGTTTCTGGTTTCAGCGATAGGTTCGTCTTTAGCCAATGATCCTTATACTTTTGCTTTTTTTAGATTTCTAGGAGGATTGGGAATTGGAGCTTCTACTATTGCAGCTCCGGCTTATGTATCTGAAATTGCTCCTGCAAAAGACAGAGGACGTTTGGTTTCTTTATATCAGTTTAATATTGTGTTGGGAATTTTAATGGCTTTTTTATCGAATTATTTGTTGAGGGATGTTGGTGAAAATGCCTGGCGCTGGATGATAGGAGTGATGGCATTTCCGTCTTTCTTTTATATGATAATCGTTTTTGCTATTCCTGAAAGTCCAAGATGGCTGGTATCGCAATCCAGAAATGAAGAAGCTAAAGGAGTATTAGAAAAAATAAATCCTGAAGCAAAAATAGAAGATTTAATGGCTGAACTTCAAGCTGGTGAAGAGCATCATGTAAAAGGGGAAACTATCTTTTTGAAGAAATACAGATTCCCGTTGCTATTGGCTTTTTTGATTGCGCTTTTCAATCAGTTATCGGGGATTAATGCCTTTTTGTATTATGCGCCAAGGATTTTTGCTGAAGCAGGATTAGAAGAGAGTGCTGCTTTGATGAGCAGTATCGGAATTGGTTTGACCAATTTAGTATTTACTCTTTTTGGAGTCTTTTTGATTGATGTGTTGGGACGAAAAGTGTTGATGTATATTGGGTCAATTGGTTATATTATTTCTCTTGGTTTGGTTTCGTTAGCTTTTTTTATGAAATGGCAAGGAATGGCCGTGCCTATTTTCTTATTTATGTTTATTGCTTCCCATGCTATTGGACAAGGGGCAGTAATTTGGGTGTTTATTTCGGAGATTTTCCCGAATCATCTACGCGCCAGCGGACAGGCATTTGGTTCTTCTACACACTGGGTATTGGCAGCCATTATACCATCGATGGTACCTTTTTTATTCTCAACTATTGGGGCTGGAACGGTGTTTTTAATCTTTGCCGTGATGATGGTGTTCCAATTGCTTTTTGTAATCTTTATGATGCCGGAAACCAAAGGGAAAACTTTGGAAGAATTGCAGGAAACGGTTTTTAAGCAGAAGTAGAAAAGTGAACTAACCTTAATTTATTTAAAACTAAATTTACATGATTTGCGAAACTACTATGAAGCACATTAAAAAACTATTTCATCTTGGTCTATTGTTGTTTTTAGGAAACATGCTGCATGCTGGAGTTGGAGTACAAAATAAACTAATTACCTATATTGCTCCAAAAGAGGCGTTGCAAAATACCGATTTCTCGGTTAAGGTTCGAGTTCCGGGTGGGACATGGCAGGATTTAGCCGAACATTCGATTAAGGTTGATGAAGTAAAAGACAACGGTCATAATGTGCAGCATGCGTCAATGAGTTATTTTGACTTTTCGGGAGAAGTTGAGGTTTCAGTCACTTACAACCGAGGGACTGTAAATACTTCAAGGATACGACCATTATCTTATGGAATACAACATGATGTAAACGGGAATACATTGACTTTTAAGTTGAATCAACCATCTAATTTATCAATAGAGGTTAATGGAGATATTATGCATAATCTGCATCTTTTTGCTAATCCTGTGAGTACTTATGTTCCGAACAAAAAAGATAAAAAACTTATTTACTTCGGTCCTGGAATTCATACTATTGCTGAAGGGAAATTACTGGTTCCTTCGGGATCTACTGTATTTGTTGATGGAGGAGCCATAATTATGGGACAGATTAAGATTGAAAATGCACAAAATGTAAAAGTATTGGGAAGCGGTATGGTAGATCAGTCCATTAAAGGAGGTATTCAAATATGCAATTCTAAAAATGTTGAAATCGATGGTCTGTTCAGTTCCCAATGTTTCACTGGAGGATCAGATAGTGTTATTATCCGTAATGTAAAGGTTATTAGTTTTTTTGGGTGGGGTGACGGAATGAATGTTATATCCAGTACTAATGTTCTCATTGATCGTTCATTTAATAGAAATTCGGATGATTGTACTACTGTTTACGGAACAAGAGGCGGTTTTAATGGAGGTTGTAAAAATATAACGATGCAAAATTCCACACTTTGGGCAGATGTGGGGCATCCTATTTTGGTTGGAACTCACGGCAGTACTCCTAAGCCTGAATTTCTTGAAAATCTTACCTATAAAAACATAGATATATTGGATCATAAAGAGAGACAACTTGATTACCAAGGTTGTCTGAGTCTCAATGCAGGAGATAGTAATTTGATAAGAAATGTAAAATTTGAGAATATTAGAATCGAAGATTTCAGACAGGGACAACTTGTAAATATCAGAGTATTTTTTAATAGTAAATATTGCACTTCGCCGGGTAGGGGAGTTGAAAATGTTCTTTTTAAAGATATTACTTATAATGGTATGAATGCTGGGACATCAATAATTGTGGGCTATGACAATACTAGAAAAGTGAAAAATTTAACTTTTGAAAACCTTACTATTAATGGCGAGATAATCTACGATGATATGCCCAATAAACCCAAATGGTTTAAAACATCCGATATGGCAAACTTCTTTGTAGGGGAACATGTTGAAGGAATTGTTTTTTCGAAAACTAAAGAGTAAAACCATTTTGAATACAAAAGTATAAAGATAAGCTGTCCGGAAAAGGCAGCTTTCAAGAAGAGTTTGGACAAAAGCCTTCTCAATATACACGCAAAATAAATGATTGAGTCTGATTGTGAATCAGGACAATTCACGGATGACAACCAATAAAAGACTGTTTTTTCAACCTGATTATCTTTTGTTTCAATATAGTTATAGTTGCAACCTATCATCATGCTTACTTTTACGCTTGGTAATTTGATGAAAAAATCAGCTTTTATTAACCAAAAAACATATTAAAATGAGAATCAAATTAATGGGCTTGGTTCTGCTGTTAATTACGGCAGTACAGCTTTCAGCACAAAATTATCAACGTACCAATTTAGGTATTAAGGCAAACATTGAAGCAATGGATGTAGAGGTTCAATTTTATAAACCCTCTATTGTCAGGGTTATAAAATCGCCTAAACAAATAGTTCTTAAAAAGCAAAGTCTTTCTGTTGTGAAAACTCCGGAGAAAACCAAATTTACAGTTGCCAAGGAAGGAAATTTGGTGGTTTTAACAACCGCTTCCATTGTCGTAAAACTAGATTTAAAGACTGGAAAAGTTTCGTTTTTGGGATTAAATAAAAAACCGTTGCTTGCAGAAAAAGATTTTGGGACACAGTTTACCGAGCAAAAAGGTGCGGATAAAGGGGATTATTTTGTAAAACAGAACTTTCTGTTGGATAAGGATGAAATAATTTATGGTTTAGGACAACAACAAAATGGGAAGTTAAGCCAAAGAGGACAAAAGATTTATCTTAGACAAGAAAACATGAAAGTTTGTATCCCTTTTTTCCAATCGGTGAAAGGTTACGGTATATTTTGGGACAATTATTCTCCCACGACATTCAATGATGATGTGCAAGAAACCTCTTTTGACTCTGAGGTGGGCAAATGCGTTGATTATTATTTTATGAGTGGTGGAAGCGGTGATGGAGTGGTTGCACAAATGCGTGAACTTACAGGTCAAGCACCAATGATGCCACTTTGGGTTTTTGGTTTTAGTCAATCCAGAGAGCGATACAAAACTCAATTTGAGTTGGTAGATGTAGTCAAGAAATACAGGGAATTAAAAATTCCGTTGGATGGAATTGTACAAGATTGGCAATATTGGGGGCCAGACAGCAATTGGAATGCAATGACTTTTGATCATTTATCATATCCAAGACCAAAAGAAATGATTGATACAGTACATAATTTGAACGCCCATTTGTTTATTGTGGCATGGCCAGGATTTGCTCCTAAAACGCCACAATATCAGGAATTCAAACAAAAAAATATGCTGATTGATTTTGATACTTGGCCTCCAAAAGCAGATACTAGGCCTTATGATGTTTACAATCCATCGGCGCGAGATATTTATTGGAAGTACCTAAATAGTGGGATATTTTCTTTAGGGATAGATGCATGGTGGCTTGATTCAACAGAACCCGATCATATCAATCTAAAGGAAAAAGATTTCGATCAACCAACACATTTAGGAACTTATAGAAGCGTGCATAATGCTTTCCCATTAGAACATACCAAGGGCGTTTATGAGCATCAACGTCAGGTATCAGATGCTAAAAGAGTAATTTTATTGACCCGTTCTGCATTTGCTGGTCAACAACGCTTTTCAGCCAATACTTGGAGTGGAGACGTTCGTTCTAATTGGCCAACCTTAAAAAAACAAATTCCGGCAGCGATAAACTTTTCCCTTACAGGTTTACCATATTGGAATGCTGACATAGGTGGTTTTTTTGCTGGAGAATATGTAAAAGGAGGAGGGGCTAAAAATCCTGAATTCCAAGAATTATACACTCGTTGGATGCAATTTGCAACTTTTACGCCGATGATGCGTTCGCATGGAACAGATATTCCAAGGGAAATTTATCAGTTTGGTAACCGCGGAGATAAAATATTTGACGTGCAAGAAAAGTTCATTAATCTTCGCTACAGCTTGTTGCCATATACCTATGCTACAGCTTGGGGGGTTACCAATAATGGCGGGTCTATTATCAGATCTTTGTATTCGGAGTTTAAAGACGATAAACAAGGTTATGAAAACACTACCGAGTTTATGTTCGGTAGCTCATTTCTGGTAGCGCCAGTTACCGATAAAGGGATTGACAAACAAGAGGTTTATCTTCCTAGCGGAACTAGTTGGTATGACTTCTGGACCGGAGAAACTTTAGAAGGAGGAAAAACTATAACCAAGGAAACTCCCATAGATATTTTGCCTGTTTATGTAAAAGCTGGATCTATTATTCCATGGGGGCCAAAGGTTCAATATGCCACGGAAAAAAAGTGGGACAATCTTCAAATTAGGATTTATGCTGGTGCTGATGGTAATTTTACACTTTATGAGGATGAGTTTGATACTTATAATTATGAAAAGGGTGCTTATTCCGAAATTACTTTCCATTGGGATAATCTTAATAAAATGCTAACAGTGAATGATAGAAAAGGCAATTTTAAGGGAATGTTGAAAGATAGAAAATTTAATTTTATAATAGTTGGCAGTTCTAATGGTTTTGGTGTGGAAACCACAAATAACTTGGAAAAATCAGTTAATTATTCAGGAAAGAAAACAAAAATTAAATTTTAAGAATAAATGAATAATTGTCCAATCATAAAATGATTAGTTATTTTCGTGAATTAAAAGAAGCCGTCTCAATATTAAAAAAAAAAAATTATTAGGCTGCACCCAAAAGTTTGGACGAATTTATAATTAAATTTGATAATAATGAGCTCGATATTGTATCGGGCTCATTCCTTTTAGATTAAGTTTTAAACTGTCATTATTATAATAGTTTTCAACTATTTTTGTCATAAATATTGGTTTGTTTTTCGACTTCAAGATGTTGAATTTTAGTAACATTGATTAATGTTTAATCTATTTATTTTGCTTTCTTGTTTTTTGGTGTTTTAATCATATATTCCATTTGATTTGTTTCAAATAATTTCCATCAAAAGGAAAAAAATACCTTTTACAGTATCAAATAAAAAAACCGCCTCAAGTAAATTTTTTACAAGAGACGGCTTTTGCTTTTAGAAAAAGAATTAGTTATTCTTTGATAATCTTCTTCACGGTAATTTCAGTACCATTTTTGATATTCAAGAAATACATTCCAGAAGGTAATTGATCCAAATACATTACTTCAGAAGTACTTTTCAAAGTTTGGGAAAGCACTTTCATTCCTAATGAATTGTAAAGTTCAACTGAGGCACCGCTATGAACATCACTTATTTTTATGTTCAATAGGCTGGTAACGGGATTAGGGTAAACGGTTACGTCTTCCTCAGTATTTTCCATACTAATCGAGACTTTACTGATGTCTTTGCTTACCATACTAACTTCAGTAGTACTGCAAGAACCCAGTTTGTCTCCATGATCTAAATGCGATTGAACCGAATTGGAACTCACACAAATTTCTTGACCATTATGGCAAACCATAACCTTATCATTAAAGTTGCCACACTGTACATTTATGGTTTTGATTACAATCGAAGTTGAAGTCTGACAACCTTTAGCATCAGTTATTATCACAGTATATGTTCCTGCAGCTGATACTGATATGGCTTGTGCTGCTTGGTTTGTACTCCATAAATAAGCGTAAGGAGCTGTTCCTCCTGCTGGAGCAGCTGTAATGTTAAGAGATGACGGTCCATACCCAATATAGATGGTATTTTTCTCGTCAACAGCAGCATTAAGCGCATACACATCAGGAATCGTCGCCACCAACTGTGTTGGGTTGGTGTCATCACAATCTGTATGGTTAGTTACACCACAGACTGCAAGAGTATTTGAACCTAATCCATCACCATCGTTATCTGCATATAACAATGTATTGTCGTCACAGTCGGTGTTATTTGTGGCATAACCTTCAGGAGCAACTGATGAGCATAAAAACACTTCCGTGGTTGAACCGAATCCATCATGGTCTGCATCTACATAATAAAGAATAGGCTGATGAACAGTCGCATCGCTATCATTACAGTCGGTGTTGTTAGTAGCATATCCTTCAGGGGCATCGTTTACCGGGAATAAAGCCATGGTAGTTGTACCAAATCCGTCATTATCTCCATCGACATAAAATGCTTTAGTGACCGTTAGCGGTTGCGTAACTGAAGTGGCGACATTGTAGATGTCATTACCCGCCTGCGAAGCACTAATTTCAGAAGTACCGGCTCCAACAATATGAATCTGATTATTAACGATTGTAGCCACATTTTCATTTGAACTGGTATAGCTAACTGCTAATCCTGAAGAAACGGTAGCCCCGGCATCAAAGTCACCATCGTTAATCGATTTTGCTCCAATTGCGGCAAAATTAATAGTCTGTTCTTTTTTTACCACCGTCAAAACTTGCGTCTGTGTTTGTGCAGCGTTGTAATCTGTGTTTCCTGCTTGCGAAGCGGTAATAGTTGATGTTCCTGGAGCAACAATATGCAGTTTTCCATCTACTATACTGGCTACAGCCGTATCTGAACTGGTGTAAGTCACAGCCAGTCCTGAAGAGGCAATTGCTGGATTAAAATCAGCAGTACCCATTTCTTTTTGATCAACAGCAGCAAGAGCTATCGTTTGGCTTAATTTAGCTGTTTCAGCAATCTCAGCAGCACTTAAGGCTTTACTATAAATCTTAAAATCATCAATAGAACCTTTGAACATAGGGTCATTAAATTGAGATTTACCCAAATAGTTTTGATTGGTACTACCGATAGTAGACGGCTTAATTGTAACATTTGTGTTAGAAGCCACAGCTGTTCCATTAATATACAAGGTACAAGTGTTTCCAGACTGGGTAACAGCAAAATGTGTCCAGGTGTTAAGAGGCAGATTATAGTTAAAGCTAACCTGTTGTTCTGAACCTCCATTTTTAATGGCATAACGCATAATGTTGGTACTTCCTGCCTGTATACTTAAAAACATATACTTGCTGGTTCCGGTACCAAAGTCAAATACTCGCATCCAGTTTGCTTTAGCATCCATTCTTACCCATGTTGATATGGTAAAGTCAGAAAAAGTACTAACAATTCCAGTTGGTAACGTAGCATAAGCGTTGGTAGTTCCATCCAGTTTAAGTGCCTGATCATATTTACCCACATTGCGACTTGCTGTAGCTGCCAATGTTCCATGGTTTGCTCCCCAGTTGTCAATAGCTCGAGTTCCACTTTGTTCATCAAATTTCAGGTAAGTAACTTGACCAATATTTGGCGTCGCAACTACTTCTGTACTCGAAGAATTTTCCGTAGTACCATCAATAGAAGAAACCACATAATAATAAATAGTCCCATTACTAACTGTAGTATCGGTAAATTTTGTACCGGCAGTATTTCCTATAACAGTATAAGGTCCACCAGAAGTAGAGGAACGTTTGATGTTATAGCTGAAATTCTGAATAGGATCCCATTCGATGGTGTTTTTAGCATCACCTGATGCTACGATAACATTGCTTACTACAATATTTTGTACTGTTAAAGTGATTGTTTGTGAGCCAGTATTGCTACCGTTAGTAGCAGTTAAGGTTACAGAAAAAGTACCAAATTGTGTAGGAGTACCGGATATTATCCCTGTAACGCTGTCAACGCTTAAACCGGCAGGCAAACCTGTTGCAGTAAAATTGCTTAGTGTTTTGTTACTAATGGTATAAGTAAATGGTTTACCAATCAAAGTAGTAAGTTGTGTATCGTTTGTAATGACAACCGTTACAACTTTCGCTTGTGATGCTGCTGGCCAGTACACGTTGTTTCCTGCTTGAGAAGCAGTAATAGTTGCAGTTCCGGTAGCAACAATATGGACTTTACCATCTACAATAGTTGCCACAGATTCGTTTGAGCTACTATAAGTTACAGGAAGACCTGAACTAGCAGTGGCTGCAGGGTCAAAATCTTCATCCCCAAATATTTTTTGCGGAATAGAATTCAGCGTTATAGTTTGGTTTTGATAAGTTCCTGCAATTTCAGATGCACTTAAAGCTCTGCTGTATATCTTGAACTCATCAATTGCACCTTTAAACATAGGGTCAGGCCATTGAGATTTACCCAGATAATTCTGATTAGTGCTTCCCAAGTCAGAAGGTTTAATAGTTACAGCAGTATTAGTTGCAACTAAAGCTCCGTTAATGTACATACTGCAAGTACTTCCAGATTGGGTAATTGCTAAGTGAGTCCAGGTTTTAAGAGGAACAGTGTAATTATACGTTATGCCTTGTTCTGTCCCACCGTTTTTAATTGCAAAACGTAGCTGACCTGATGCTCCTGCCTGAGAGGATAAAAACATATACTTAGATGTTCCGGTTCCAAAGTCAAAAACTCGCATCCAGTTAGCTAATTCATCCATATTTACCCATGCTGTTATCGAATAGTCAGCTAGAGTGCTCACAATTCCAGTAGGTAAGCTAGCATAAGAGTTAGCCGTTCCGTCCAGTTTAAGTGCTTGTCCGTTTCTACCCTCACTACGGTTTGCAGTGGCTGCCAATGTTCCATGGTTTGCACCCCAGCTATCAATACTGCGTGTTCCACTTAGTTCGTCGAATTTAAGATAAGTAAATTGCCCGATATTTGGAGTTGCTTTTACTTCAGTACTGCTAGGATTTTCTCCCGTACTGTCAATTGAAGAAACCACATAATAATAAGTAGTTCCGTTAGTAACAGTGGTATCAGTATATTTTGTTCCAGTAACAGTTCCAATGGTAGTATAAGGACCTTCAGAAGTGGTTGAACGCTTAATATTGTAGCTGAGATCTTGAATAGGTTCCCATTCTATAATACTTTTAGCGTCACCTGCTGCCACTATAACACCGCTTACTGTAGTACTTTGTACTGTTAACATCAGTGAAGCTGTACCTGTAGTATTGTCATTCGAGGCTGTTAGCGTAATAGGGAAAATACCATATTGAGTTGGTGTTCCAGAGATTATACCGGTAGTGGTGTCAATGCTTAAACCAGTAGGAAGACCAGTTGCATTATAGCTGTTTGGTGATTTGATACCTGTTATGGCATAGGTAAACGGTTTGTTGATCAGCGTAGTTTCTGCAAGACTACTGGTAATAACAACCGGCATAGTACGATCGTCAATTAGCTGAACATCATTACCAGTTCCACCTTTGTAAGTGATACGGAAATCGTAACCACCTGCGCTTACCAGAGACATCTCAGGTAAATCCTTAAATGTTCCGGCTACAGGCAAGGTTCCTGTATTATCTATTAAAGTATATGCAGTTCCTTCCGGTAAGGTTCCTGCAATGCTGCTTAATGTTAAATTCGGACTGTTAAGCAGGGTTACGCCAGACGTAGTAATATTATCGCCGGCAGCTGTACCCAAGTTAAGTTCTGCCTTATAAGTAGCATCAGCTTTCAGGGTAAGCGCGCCAATAGTAAGTGAACCTATGTTATCATTTCCTGGCTCAAGAACGGCACCCGGGCCGTTTCCTGTTCCAATAGTTGCAGAACCTGTACCTTTACCACTTCCACCAAATGCTCCTTCTTCTACAATTACCGGGCTAAGAAATGTTCCGCTGCTTGGATTGTTACTTAATAGGAATTTTCCTTTTTTAATAGTGGTAGTTCCGCCATAGGTATGGTTTCCCCAGAATACTAACGTTCCTGTACCTACTTTCTCTACAAGAAGATAATTGGCAAAAGTTCCTCCGAAATTTGTGTTTGTATTTAATGCACCGATGCTGATTACGGGAGAACCACCTACGTTGTTCCGCAGATAACCTCTTCCTGAAAGTCCGCCAAAATGTAGCGTACCTGTTTGAAACTGGATACTGTGGCAGTCTACTCCGTTTGCATCTAGTAACCAATGTGCTTTAGCGCTTCCAGATTCCGGTACTTCAAAACGTACCCTCTGATTGCCACTACGCAGTTTCGATATAAATGTTCCTGTAAATCCGCTGTTATCTCCCAAAAGATGTAAACCGGCATAGGTGTTACCATCGTGTTCCAATGTACCGCTGCCGGTAAGCCTTCCTCTTAGGTTCAACGCCCAGCTGGTTTCATACATATAACTTTTCTTTCCTGCTGTAACTTCAATATCATTGTAAATGGTGGCATCTCCTGACTCAGAGTATAATGAACCTCCATTCATGATAATTTTTCCAGTTCCTAAAGGACCAGCAGTAGGTGCTCCGGAAGTACCTGTACCTTGACCGGATATGCCAATTCCATTTTGTGGAGGCCAACCACCGGTAGTTCCGTTGATGGTTGTGTCGCCCGAGTAAGTATTAGCCCCTGAGATATATAGGAGTCTGCTTCCGGTTTTCAGAAGACTTCCCGTACCAGTGATACCTCCTGAAAGATTTATACCCTCTGTATTGGTATTCACGCTCAATTGGCTGTTTAGATTCACTGGCGTAGTTATGGTTTGATAACTTGGTGAATTGTTAACAAGGTCGCTTTTCAAAGTGATCTCATTTCCTCCAATGGTATAGGAGTTGGCATCAGAACCAAAAAGTATTCTGGAAACTTCCAGACCAGTCATATCATTGGTTAAAGTACTCTCTGTTGAAGCGTTGAAAGTTATAATGGCAGGATTTGTAGGTACTGCTTGTTCCAACCAGTTAGAGGCTTGATTCCAGATTGCTGATGGCGGGGTAGGACTCCAAGTAACGGTATTTGAACCGGCAACTCCGAAAGTTTCTGGTGAATTTCCGCTTTCTTTGGTATTACCAACTGAAGAAACTACATAATAGTAGGCATTTCCGTTAGTAAGATTGATGTCTGAGTAAGTGTTTGACGTAACGGAAGCAATAGTGGTATATGGACCTCCCATAGCTGTGCTTCGTTTCACATTATAGGTTTTAGCGCCTGAAGCTGGTTCCCAGCTTAAATCTATTTGTTGGTCTTTGTTAACAACGACAGGTTTAGAAGGCACTGCCGGTGGAACAGATGCAAAAACCTCATTTGAAATTTCGCTTTCCAGTTCTCCAGTCAATGCTGTTACTATATAATAATTGTTTACTTCCGGCTCTGGCATTGTATCTACATAAGATGTACCGGTTATGCCTGATTGTACAATGGTATATGGGCCACCAGTTGAAAGTGAGCGTTTTAATGCGTAACTGGTAGCACCAGAAGGAGCTGTCCAGGAAAGGTTGATTTGCGTAGAGTTAACAATGCTAGCCAGTAAGTTCGATGGTGCAGCAGGAGCCGCATTATTAATCACTTTAAGTATTAAAGTGGCTGTTCCTGTTCCACTGATATTGGTAGCTGTTATGGTAACTTCGCTTTGTCCTGACTCAGTAGCTGTACCAGAAATAATTCCGGTAGCTGCATCAAAGCTAAGACCTGCCGGCAATCCGCTAACACTATAAGAAGATGGATTAGCACTGGCAATGATGTTATAACTAAAAGGCGAACCAATAGTAGCTGTAGCTGTAGTGGCACTACTAATCTCCGGAGACCCCGTAGGTGCGGTCTGGCTATAGGCCACATTACTAAATACAGCTGTATTCAGCGCCGATGCATTACCCGACATCGTATAAAATCCTGCATACAGCTCTGTTGGGAAACCAGTAGCAGAATACCAGCAACCATCATTAGTCCAGTTAACACCATCCTGCGAATGGTACACAAATATGCGGGTGTCCACACGTTCAATTTTTAACCACCAGGGTGCTTTTGGTTGGTAATGCCTTCCGGCACCGCCGTTTGCCCCGAGATAAAGATCCCAAAAACGGGAACCCGGTGCCAGTGATTCGCGTAACATTACGCCACAGCCTCCGCTAAGAGGAGACACACTGTTAACTTTTACTACCAAGCCTGCATCGCCGCTAACTTTTTTAAAGTTGAAGCTGAAGGCGTTGCTGGTTGAAGTTCCGGCAGCTTTAAGTGTCCAAATACCGTTATTGAACGAAGCACTGCCTGCCAATCCTGTATTACCAATATCTATATTGGTGAGGTTGCTTACCGGCTGCACATGATCGGCAGGATAATATACAGGAGGCAAACTAACTGCGGTAGAAGTATCCGAGGATTTCAAAAACAAGAAATCGCCACCGGCACCACCCAAAGCAGCTCGCATCCTGTCAGTATTAGGAGTTGGTATTCCCTTACGTACATTATAAGCACTATAAATAAGATTGGTCATATCTCCAACTCTTGCTCCGGGCTGAATTCCCCAATTGGTCCAATAACTGGCGTAACCTCCAAAGGGAATATAGGTCATTGTAGCTCCGTCAAAGGCATATTTATGATACAATTCTCCGATAGCCAATACTCGATTGTCTAATTCGGAAAACATGTCTACATTTTGTTTGTAGGCAACTTCTGCGCCCCAAGCCAGAGCTGCGGCCTGCACACGCCAGTGGTCATCACGGCCTGTATCTCCAACTTCACCATTAGGTAGTGAGTTACGCATACCTCCGCCGGCGTCCATTCTGTATACTTCCACTGCCTGGTTAAATTTGGTAACATCATTACAAAATACGGCTGCGGCTAAGGCTATTTTTAACTGAAGAGCCCCTTTGTTCTGGTCACGTAATGGATAAGGTACAAAGGAAGTAGGGAATAACACCTGAGAAAAATATTTTTCTACATGGTCTGTATTTGCTTGAGTCCAGCCGGGATAAGTGTAGCGAAGTATTTCGGCACCTGTGGCCCAGTACTGGGCATAGTCGCCAATATCCAGCATCGATTCATTACCGCCCCAGCTGGTATTGGTTACTGCCCAGGCATCGAGCATATCAGTTGCTTTTTTTGCATAAGCTGTATCACCGGTAAACCACCACATAAATGCCAGGTTGTGTATGGCAATCATATCGCTCTTCCATTGTTCGTTATTTAAATTTGGCGCACGGCTCACCGAAGCAAAGGGACCCCGCATCCAATAGTCTAGTTTAGATCTCGAGTCATTTTTAAATGCATTGTAAGCTGAAAGCCAGGGTTCTTTGGTAATATTGACCTTCAATTGATCCAAATCGGATTGGGTAAAAGGGATACCCGGATGTACGAACGTTTGTTGTCCCGAAATCTGCTGGGTAAAGCCGAGAATCAGCAACAAGGTACCATACAGAAAGATGGAGTAAATGTTTTTCATTGATTTGTTTTTTAGATTTGATTTGTGGTATTTAAATACAATTGAGCCATACTTATTTTTTTATATAAAAAGGTAGATTGTATTTGGTAGGTTCAGATGAATTTAACTTCTTATCATTAAATTCAATTGTATTTTTTTTAGATGTTTTTTATATGAGATTAATATCATGGCATATCATTTCCGCTTTTTATTTTGTCATAGGCAATTTTTTGTTTTAAATGGTTATAAATTAAATATTTAGTAATTGAAACAAAATTATTGTTTTGAATCCATGCAACTGTTCTGAACCATGCTGATGTAATTGCATTTTTTTTATTTTTTAATAGTAAAAAAACACTTAAAGTAATTTTAGATGTAATTGATTGTTAAATTTTTAAAGTATTTAAGAGATTGTAAAAAGATGCATCGTTGACAAGAAAAATATCAAATTTGATTTTTTATTCTTTCGAATAAATTATAAATAAGTACAAAAAAAAACAGGAAATCGATAAGATTTCCTGTTTTTGAATTAAGGATTTACTAATCCTCATTATGTTATATTGTAAAATTTATTTTGCACCCTCGTTTAATGATTTATAAACAAGACCTTCTACATATAAACCTTCGTAGAATCGGGCAAAATCAGATAGAATCATGTGCCGTTTATTAATTGATTTGTCGGATATTTCAGTGCCGTTTATTTTCAAACCTTCGAAAACAATGTTTTTAATGCCACGTTCTGGTGAATAGCCTTCAATAATCGAAAGATTGGCATTTTTACCGTTATAGCTTACGTTTTTGAAAAATACATTTTCGATTCCACGTCCGGGAGCTTTAGCATATTTTTTATTGTACGTAACACGCAGATTGAGTAATTGCCCCTGTTCGAAATCTTCAACCCGGATGTTTTCAAAATAGATATTTCGGGCTAAATTTTCATCAGATACATTAATAGACATACAGCCTTGATAATTAATTTGGGGTTCATCATGATTCAAAATATCGATATTGTTGAATTTTATATTTTCAATTGTTTCAGATTTTCCTGGTTCTGGATTTCCGTGAGTTCCAATTAAAATAGGGTGGGCAACATCAGCCCAAAGCGTTGCATTTTGAACTGTTACATTTTTGCAATCTCCATAAAACTTCCAACGGTGTCCATAAATAGCAATGCAGTCATCCGAATTACGCATAAAAACACCATCAATTAACACGTTGTTATTGGAAAATAAATCGATGCCGTCACCCCAACCTTTGGAACTGAAAGAACGGATGTTTTTGACGGTCAGATTCGTAGATTGACCACTGGATACCGTGTAGTGGTTTGGATTCAGAAAAACCAGATCTTCAATTTGAACTTGGTCTGAAAAATTAACACCCACACCATCATCGGCTTTATAAACAATTCCACGGCCACAAATGCGTACATTTTTAACACTGTCACAATGAATAGAAGCATTTAAAACTGCTCCTCCGGCCAGGTAAACTGTTTTGCCATTTGGAACATGTAATATATTGCCTTTTATTTTATGAAATCCAGGAGTAAAATAAATGACTGATTTATCTTTGGGATTAGGCTTGTAAGTTTCGGGTGCATTAGTGAAAATTTGCAGATTGTGAAAAATATCACCATTGACTTCAACAGAAAGATTACAAGGTTTAGAAAGTGAGAAATAAAGTGTATTTCCTTCTATTGATGGTTCAAATCCGTAGGATAATGGACGAATTCGTGCCGAATGAACCGTTCCTCGATTGTAAGTTATGGCAAATTCTACCGTTCCTTTGAAGTCAAAGTACACCATAGTACTTTTGGTTACATTGTGCATATCGACTAAAGCTTCGTATTCATATAAATCCTGCCATTGTCCTTCAGCAATTTTTACTTTTACGGTAAAATCATCATTATGCGGAATGCTGTCTGATGCCGGAAAAGTAATCAGTTTTTGGGCGTTTAAATTGAAATTAATTGAAATTAAAAGAAAGAGAAAAATTGTTTTTTTCATGTTATAGTATGATAAAAGAAGTTTTATAGATGAATTATTTTTTTACTACAAATTTTGATAATTTAGTGTCTGAGTCATAATTGGCTTCTAGTTTTTTACCATTTACCATTACAGTATTCAGGTTTTTAGAAGCTAATGAAACAGTTACTCCGTCTTGCCCTTGAAATTGTAGATTTGGTGTTTTTGCATCAAAATTAACTATGGTAAAGAATTTAGAAAGTGCATGAATTAACGGTTTACCTTCTTTTCGTAAATAACTTCCATCCGAAATGAAAAGACGTTTTAAATTTTTTGGATTACTCTTATCTGAGCCTTCAGGAAAAGTCAAAGCCATTAAATACGCATCAGTATCCCAACCATTCATTACGTTAAGACTGTTGCGGTGTTTGATTCGGCCATCAGCCAAAAGGTTAAGATAAATTTCAGTAGTTTCTCCATTTTGTGTAATACGCACGCCCAGAAAATCCTTCCCTTCAAATCGTTCAATTACAGGTAATTTGTCTTTATTCTCATCATTTTTTAAAGTAATTGCCGAAATAAATTTGGTACGGTTGGTTTCTTCAAAATGGCTGATAGACCAATACGGTTGTTTTACATCGGGTTCATGATCTTTTAATCCTGATTTTTCTTCCAGACGCATTTTTTCAGGGAAATCATGAGGTAATCCTCCATCAGGAAAGGTTTCCGGGTATAAGGAACGAACCAGAATTTCGGCATCATCTTCTTTGATAGATAAATCCAATGCGTTGCGTTTTGAAATTCCATTATAATGCAGTAACCATTCGAATTTCCCAGGATTATAAGATTCTAAATCATCTAATACAAGAATTACGTCACCCACCCATAAAAAGTGACGGTAGTTACGGGAAAACCATTGCGAAGTGGGACCGGTAGCATCAGAAAAAATGTATTTCATTTTGTCCGTTTCAAGTAAATTATAAAGATGTCCTTCATTTTTTACTCCAAAATAAGGATCTTTTCTACTTTGTGCTTTTCCGTTAAAAAGAGCCACATTATGTGCTTCACTTTGGCAATAATATTCGGTGTATTCCGGTCGTCCGTAAGAAGAATTTCCAGAGTCAATGATTAAGTTTTTCCCTTTGTGAAATAAGATAAAAGAACCCGCATCAGCATGGGCATGATTCCATGTGGTACCACTTTTTACACCTAACATAGTGGCATTGTCTTTCCATGAATCACGCAAGGTAGCCCAACCCAAATCAGAAAAAAGTTTAGATTCGGCTAAGTCAGGAGATTTTATATTGTTGAAATTACTTAAATCCGGATTTAAAATCAATCCTTGGGGGCTGTCAAGTTCCAAACCTTCTTTATCGTCACCTTTCATGGTTTTTTGTAAATACCAAGCATAACGCTCTTTTTGAAGTCCTAAATTCCAAAGTAAAAGCACACAGGCATTTCCGTTTCGTTTTGTACTACCATCTCCAAAATTCACCGATAAAGGACTTTTGGAAGTGTAATAAGTGGTATGAATGAAAAAATCGGCCATTTTTTCCAGAACAGAAACCTCAGGTTGTTTAATTTCTGGAAATACATTTTGGAAGGCATATCGGAAAAGTAAATATTGTGAAAATCCAAAATTAGCATAGTTGATACTTTCGTAAAATCCTCCATCACGACCAAATGTCATAGGCTTGTTATCCATTATATTTCCAGAGAAATTGATCCATTCGGTTGCTGTATCTGAAATCTGAATAGCCCATTTTTTTGCCTCGGGTATTTCATTTTTTACAGCTAATGCTGCAAAACCAGCCATGTCTACACAGGCACTCCACCAATTGTGTCCCATGGTGTCAAAGGTGTGAATATTACTTTCAGGATTAAGCCAGTCATCCATAGCTGGTTTAATCCCTAGTTTCACTATCCCTTCTGCAATTTGTCTCCTTTCAGATGTAGTCAGATAATTGTAAGCACAGTCAAAACCTATGGCCATGTAAAAACTGTTGTGAGCTGTTCCCAGTCCACCTTTCCAGGCTGGAGTACGTTGAAGCAATTCCTTTCCTTCCCAGGTTTTTTGATTGATGGCATTTAGTAAAGTTTTTTTAATTCTCTCAGCAAAGCGTTTGTCGTTAGTCATTCGATAAACCAATCCTAGTTCTTGTAAATCAGGAGTGCCGGATTGTTCTTTTTTCAATAAATCTTCTGCTTTTTGCAATTGGTTTTCCCATGCTTTTTTTACCTCAGAATTCTTTTTTATCTGTTCTTTCAAACGGGAAATATTGGCATCAGTATGTAATAAATAATTACGTTGTTGAGCAGCAACAGAATTATAAAAGACGAAGAAGAGGATTATAGGTATTATTTTTTTCATTTTTATGGTATGCATTTAGAATAATTTATTTTGATAGATAAAAACTTTGAACTACAGCTTCAGCAGATTGAATTTTAGGTCCAATTGATCGACCGTATTGCCAGGCAACAACCGTAATTTTAAGAGGTAATTTTGCTCTCTCAGGAATTTTGGTAATTACTAATTTACCATTTTTTATTTCGGCAGGACCTTCTTGGACATAAAAATATACGGGTAATCCACTATTTGATTGTGCTTGAAGAGTAATTTCTTTGATTCCTTTTTTTTGATTTGCTATCGGTTCAAATGTTATTTTTTGCTCCAGGCCTTCCGTATTTCGTAAAGGAATATGCATATTGAATTGTTGAACGGTACTTTTATAGTTTTTGTCTCCAGAATGACTTGACATGAGCCAAATATCACCCGTTCTTTTTTCGTTATTTAAACCCATTCGGTAAAAACGGACCGTAAAAGTAGTATCATTTATTTTTTCAACCGGACCACAAATTCGGCTGATTGTAGGTTTTCCTTTTGCGTGGTCATTTATGTTTTTTGTTCTTAATGTATCTGTAAAAACGGTATTGATGTGAAAAGTAAGTCCGTCAGTTTCCGGAGCAAATTGGCCTATGATGCGGGCATGTGATTTGGGATTGAAAGTTAGTAATTTCCCGTTTTGGCTAAAGCCAAGGTATTGCTCTTTTTTGCCTCTGGCATTTGCATAAAATTTTTCGGTCGCTTCTGCTATTTCTTTATCGAAATACCAAAAAGTTTCTTTTTTGTCTCCTCTATATTTATTATAAGAAGCTGCTGCTTGTGTAGGTTTTGCATCTTTCTTCCAACGTTCTTTCAACCAACCTTTTTTAGGATTGATCGCATTTAGTCTTACAGCTTTATCCAAAGATGTTTTTTTGGGGAAACGGTATGCAACGGCTTTTTTAATAAATAAATTGAGATAGTCAATCAATTCGTTTGAAATATCAAAATGCCCGTGTCCTGCATCACATAAAAAAGAAACAGCTGCATTAGGGAATCGTTGTTTGAAATCAAGGGCGGGTTGTACACGTGCTTCCCACCATTCGTATTCGCCTTCGACCATTAAACCGGGAATACCATCAATGTTTTTAGTATTCCAATCGATATTTTTTCCGCCGTATCCTGTAAGGTTTGTTTGGGGAGCATCACCATGTATGGAAAGAATAGCTAAAGTTCTGGTTGGATTTGAAGCTGCAAAATTCCAGGGATAAGTAGCATAAGCAGAATGACCAATTGGAATTATTGGGGCAAATTGTAACTCGGTAAAGCCAGAAACTGATGCTAAATTGTTCATTATAGTTTCAAATACCTTAGTCGCTCCATTATTAAAGTCGAAACTCATGTTGAATCCCGGACTCACCCATACGATGGCTATGCCTAGTTTTGCCATCTCTTTTCTGAATTTAGGATGTTCAAAAATAGTTTCTTCGGTCATATTATGCTGACCCAAAACAACAGCACGAACTTGCTTGCAATTTTCAGGAATCCATAAAAAAGCTTTGGGATGCTCTTTAGTTTCATTTGAAATTATTTGAGTAATCGGAACAGACCATTGGTAAATAGCGTTTTGAGCAAGTAGATTCATCGTTGAAAACACGATAAAGTAAAAAATAAATGCTAGTTTTTTCATGGTTTATTTAAATCTCAGAAGGATTTGTTTTTTATTTACTCAATTGCTCATTGGTATTGTTTTGAGTATCGGGAAAATATAAGAACAATAATTAAATGATGATGTTGTTATTTTTGAAAATTAGTATTTGTAGAATTGTTTTTCAAAAATAGATTATAATCCAATAAATACTATTCTGAACTGTTTGTTAAAATTTAATTTATGGAGATTATTAGTATTTATTTAAATAGATATTGTTTTTAATTAGTGAGTTTAACAAACAGTTCGTAACAGTGTTCTTTCAAAGAAAATATAACCCGTTGGGTGAAATTAGTTTTTGAAGATAATTTTTCGTCAGTTGTGATTCGCCGCGGCGAATCGTATCGAGAACAAGAAAAATTTCATTAAAAACGGTTCTCGATACATTTTTTGTTCCGTTTCACTACACAAAAAACACTCGAACTGACGTTTTTAAAATTTCACCCAACGGATTAGCTTAATTTAAATTTTGCTCTCTGAATATATTTGGCGGAATTCCAACCTCTTTTTTAAACAAACGGGAAAAATATGTAGCATTTTCAAATCCCAGAGAGACAGATATTTCGGTAATATTCATTTTTCCCTCTTTCAATAAGTTTTTTGCTTCTGAAATCAAATAAAGATGAATCAGTTCCAAAGCAGTTTTTCCGGTTTCCTGTTTTAACATATCACTCAAATAACGTGGAGAAATATTTAGTTTTTCAGCCATATAACTTACCGTAGGAAGTCCTGAATCATTATTTTTTCTATTTTCAAAATACGAAGAAAGAATATCATTAAACCTGGTAAATGTTGCCCCGGATAATTCCTCACGATTGATAAATTGCCTTTTGTAAAAGCGCTGTGCATATTTAAGCATCGTATCAAGATGACTGAGAATAATCGTTTTGCTAAAATCATCAGTATTGTTATGGTATTCTTTTTCCATCGCATTGGCCAAATTCCAAACTGTTTCTTCTTCACTGGGTGAAAGGTGCAACGCTTCATTTACTTCATATTCAAAATAACTGTATTTCTTGATTTCATTGTACAATATGGTTCCTGACAAGAAATCTTCGTGAACAAGAATCAAAAAGCAGTCATCCTCCAAGCGAATATTTTTGCATCCAATAATCTGCCTCGGTTTGACAAATGACATTTGCCCGAGATTATGATCGTATTTTGTTTTTCCGTATTGAATAATTCCCGATTCCACCTTTTTGAAAACGATGGCATAAAAGTCAGCAGTAAAATTAGCATCATCGCTATTATTACAACTGTCTTTATCTCCTTTTGCAATGTAAAACAACGGATGCTCAGGAGCTGGAAGCCCAATAGCTTTAGTATAAATGCTTATTTTATCGAAGTGATTCATCTGTTTAATTTTAAAAGAAAAGCAGAACCCGACGAATCGGATTCTGCAAATTTAAACTTTATTTTCCATGTGCCGCCTCAGAAACGTCCTGCCACTCGTCCCAGGTTTTCAAACGCTCGGCATAAGCGTATTTAGTCCATTGTACACCAGCTTTGCCTAAAAGCAATCTTAACGGAGGATTTTCTGCATCTACCAGTTTTAAAACAGCTTCTGAAGTTGCTTCAGGTACACCATAATCTTCTTTTTTATTTCCTTCCTGAAGTGCTGTTTTTACAGCATCATACTGTGGCAAAGATTTACTTTGTACTGCAGAAGATACGCCAAAATCGGTTTCATAGCCATTTGGTTCTATAAGAGTGACTTTGATTCCGAAACCTGCAACTTCAGCAGCCAAAGATTCAGTCAGGCCTTCAACAGCAAATTTAGAAGCACTGTAAATCCCTAAAGTAGGTAATGCAATAACGCCCAAAACACTTGAAACCTGAATGATATGACCTGATTTTTGTTCACGCATAATAGGAATAACTGCCTGAGTAACCCAAATCAATCCAAGTACATTAGTCTCAAACTGCGCACGGATTTCCTGCTCTTCCAATTCCTCAATGGCACCAAAATGTCCGTATCCCGCATTATTAATCAATACATCAATTGTTCCAAAATGACTTTTTGCTTTTGAAACTGCTTCAAAGGATGCTTTTTTATCAGTTACATCTAATTGCAAGACCAATAAATTTTGCTCATATTCTGACGCCAAATCCTTTAGTGACTCTGTATTTCTTACTGTTGCTACAACATTGTCGCCACGTTTTAAAAATGCTTCAGTCCAAATTTTCCCCAATCCACGGGATGCACCTGTTATAAAAATTGTTTTTTTCATTGTAATAATTTTATTGTTTTAATATCAAGGCAAATCTCCGTTAATTACCGCTATCGATTATGATACAAAAGTGGGCAATAATGGAACGTTTTAACGTTACTGCTTTGGATTTTGAGAAAATAGTGAACGATTGAATTGAATTATATCATTATGTGATGGAGGTGAAGTTCTTTCCATTAATTTAGTGATAGCTAAATCTCTTAAAATACCTGCATCTTCCTTGTTTCCATCCTTTAAAGCTTGTTTAAGTTCTTCTGCGTTTAATTCTGTACAATAGGCAGGAGTACCTGGTTGATGCCTCCATGAATCTGATAGATTTCCAGAATCAACAGCATCGAAACCTGCATCATCGATCAAGCCTGAAATAATTATTTTTGCTTCATTATTATCGCCAGCGATTGCCATTGCAATTCTATCATCAGCACTATTTTCTTTCCCTCCATTTAGCAAACTTTCTGCTAATAAATTATTAAAAGCTTTGATTACAGGACGTCCAATTTGTTCTGATACCCAAATACTTTCTACTTTACCATTTTTAAGTTCTTCAATTTCGGCATCACGGAATGGGTAATAGTTAGAAGTGTCTACTACAATAACATTTTCGGGTACATTTGTAAATAAATCTTTGGGCAAACTTGGAATTGCCAGTGTAGGTACGGATAAGATGACAACATCAACATCTTTTACAACATCAGCTATTGTTGACGGTAATGCTCCTAACTCCTCGGCACGAACCTTTAATTCATCAGCTTTGTTTGAATTATATACTTTAACAACGTGACCCGTTGCCACCATTTTTTTTGCGATTGTACCGCCAATTGCTCCAGTACCGATTATTCCTATTTTCATGATCTAAATAATTTGTTATCAATATCTATTAAATTCTTTGCAAAGTTAAAATAAAATGCTTTCTTTTGTATAGTGATTTCCTAAAGGAAAGTGAATTAGATTAATAAAGCATGGCAAGAAGTAAAACACATTGTGACTGTATAAACACCATAAAACCAGTGAGAGATACACTTGAGGTTATTAATGGAAAATGGAAATTACCAATAATAATTTCAATTGGTGTGGGAAATGAAAGATTTACAGATATTCAAGAAAGCATTCCGGGATTAACTCCAAAAGTTTTAGCCAAAGAGCTTAAAGATTTAGAACAGCATCATCTTATTAAACGAATGATTATAGACGATTATCCTGTAAAAATTTTATATAAATTGGAATCTTATGCTGATACGCTAACACCGATTATATATTCATTGAAAGATTGGGGAATAAACCATCGGAAGAAGATTTTTGAAAAACATTGACCTAAAGTTCAAGTTTAATCGCAATCAATAAACTGAATACAAAATGTGCCTACATATTTATCTTAATTTCGCTAACCACAAGGTTTGATGTGGCGGAAGCAATAATTCTTTCAGAATTAAACATATCAGCTTTTACATTGATTACAGATTTTCCTCTTTTTGCAACATTTGTTTTTACTATTACAGTATCTCCTTCTTTTACCGAACTAAAAAATTCCACGTTTAGATTAATTGTAGGGAAGAAATTTTCTGTACCTAAAATCATAAAATTTACACCGATACAATCATCAAACATCCCACAAATAACTCCGCCGTGAAGTGTCCCGGCCGGATTAGTCATCTCTTTTCTTACCTCAAATTGAAATTCAACTGAATTTTCATCAACAGAAATCACCGTCCCATTTAGCCATTTGGCGAATGGGGACGGGCTTCCTGAAAACGGTTTTCCAATGAAATCTTTAAGTAATTGAAGTCTTTTATTTTCCATTTTTATTTATTTAGTTAAAAATTCTAATGCTCTTTTTACAAAATCTTCGTGGTTTTGGAATATTGAACCGTGACCCGCATCCTTGTAAACAATTATTTCTGAATTTTTTATACGATTTTTTAATTCGTATGCATTACTTATAGGGACCATTTTGTCGTTTTCTCCGTTTACAATTAAAACATCTTGCGTAATTACTGATAAATTTTGTGGAGATTGCAATCCCCAGTCTTTTATGGCATCAAGTTGATGTGTCAAGTGTTTCATTTTTAAACTTTTGCCTCTGTTTTCTGTTCTTTCTTTAAGTCTTGCAAGGTAGCTTTTTGCCGCTTTGTGACCATTGGCATTCCCATTGAAGAATAAATAGAATTTTTCATTTCTGAAGGTAAATTTCCCTTTGATTACATCTTTGATAACTACAGGTGTCATTTTGCTGATAGCCTCACCTCCAGCAGGTCCAGTTCCGGCAAGTATCGCTTTTCGTACGAGTTGTGGCTCACGAAGTAGAATTTCCTGTGAGACAAAACCACCCAATGAAAATCCGAAAAGATCCACTTTTTGATAACCGAGTGCTTTAATAAAGGAAATAGCATCTGTAGCCATCTCTGCAACCGTTTTTGGAGTTGTTCCTTCTGTAGAACCTATGCCTCGATTGTCAAAACAAATAATTTGATGATCGGAAGCCAAGCCATCCATAATTCTTGGATCACAATCATCCATTGTAGCGGATAAGTGATTGAGAAAAATTATTGGTATCCCCGAATTATTTTCTCCCAGCTTGCGATAGAAAAATTCTGTTCCTTCAATTTTAATAGACTGTGTTTTTACATTTTTAAAGTTCATAATTGTAGTTTTTAGTGAATTATTATTTTGATTATTTGTTTGAGCAATAGACGTTGTTATTATGCTAACAAGTAGCGAAAACATTATTTGATACTTCTTCATTTTTTTTATTTTGCGGTTTTTACACTTTTATTTATAGCCACTTCAAACATTGAATAGGCATAATTATTAAGGAATAAAATCATTCCAGCCATTTTCCCGACAAGGTTGCGGAATTTTGGATTTTTGGCACTTATGATTTTTATAATTGCATCAACTATTATAGATGGGTCATCTCCTTCTGCCATACTATTTTTGATGTACTTATTTACCTGTTCCTTATACTGCTTGTATTCTGCTATATTTCCATTAGCCGAAATCATATTTGAACCAAGATTTGTTTTAGCCCACATCGGTTGGACCATATTTACCTTGATATTGAATTGACTTAACTCAAAACGTAATGATTTGAAGAAACCTTCCAAGGCGTGCTTTGATGCAGAATAAATGGATTTATTAGGCAAACCAATCAAACCCATAATAGAGCTAACAGTAATAATTTGTCCACTTTTTTGTTTTCTAAAATAAGGGAGTAATGCGTTTGTTATATTTACTGTTCCCCAAAAATTGGTTTCAAATTGTTGTTTGGCTATATCTGTAGGTGTTTCTTCTGCAATTCCGGTGAGCATATATCCTGCACAATTTACTAAAATATCTAATTGATTAACAGTTTCGAAAAGTTGCTTTGTAAAGTCATTTATGGATTTTTCATCAGCAATATCTAAAGACAAAACCTTGAAAGGAACTGTGCCTTGAAGTTTTTCTGAATTTCGACTTGTACCAATTACATTATATCCTTGTTCGTGTAATTTGTTTGCCAACATCAAACCAAATCCTGATGCTGCTCCTGTAATTAAAATCGTTTTTTTCATTTTAATATTTTTTTAATTTCTGTTTTAAAGATTATAGTTTTTCTAAGTTTGGCGGTATTAGTTTATACATTACCGGTGTTACAATTCTTGCAAGGATTGTTGAACTTATCAACCCGCCAATTAGCACAATCGCCAATGGAGATATTTGAGGATTGGGATTCACCGCCAGCGGAATCAAACCACAGATTGCGGTAACTGATGTTAAAACTACCGGAAGAAAACGAGTTTCACCAGCAATAGCAATCGCTTCGTCAATTGACTTTCCTTCTTTTCGTAATTGATTTGTAAAATCGACCAGAAGAAGGGAGTTTTTGACTTGAATTCCCGACAATCCAATGAAACCGATAATAGAAACCAACGACATTGGATTCCCAGATGCTATTAAAAATAATACACCTCCTAAAACACCTAACGGAATGATTGACATTACGATAATGATTCCTTTAAATGTTTTAAATTGAAGCAATAAAACAGCAATAAATAAGAACGTACTCAATATAATTACAGAAAGAAAGTTACCTCCCAAAGCATCACCTTCTGATTCTTTTTCTCCGGATAGTTTGTAATAATAACCTTTTGGCATTTCAAGTTTATCCAATTTTGGTATAATATCTACCAGCAGGTCATTTGCTAAATACCCATCTTTTGTCATGGCACTGACTTTTGAAAACGGAGATTTATTAAAGTGGTTTATGGCTGTTGGTGCTGTTTCAAAAGATACTGTTGCAATTTGATTCAATGCAATTGGTGTTCCCTGAACATTATTTACATATAAATTTTTTAGTGCATCAAGATTAGAAAACTTATCCCTTGGTAAAGTAATGGTCACGTTTCTTGCATCTCCACGGTCATCTATATAATCTCCAACTGTTAAACCGGCAACAGCAAGTCGAATTACTTTATCGACCTCACTGGTCAGTACGCCCAATGTTCTCGCTTTTTCTTTATTAATCTTTACTTTGACATCGGTTTTATAGGTATTCAACTCGTTGTTGATATAAACTGTTCCTTCCTGATTTCTCAGGATAGTTTCTACCTGAGAAGATAACTTACGTAAAACCGCTTGGTCTTCTCCGAATAATCGCACTACGATATTAGCTTCCAATGGTGGCCCTTGTTCAAAATCTTTTACCTCCACTTTAGCATAAGGCATCGTTTTAAATTTTTCACGCAATTCTTGTACAAGACTAGTTTTATCTGAAGGTTTTGCTTCATCGTCCAATTGCACGAAAATTTGGGCAAAATCAGATTTTCTGTCCTGTGGATGCACGTTGTAGTAAATCTGCGGATTTCCGTGTCCCACATTTGAAGTGAAATACACAATTTCTTTGTGGTTTTTCAATTCTTTTTCCACCAATTTTGTAACTCTGTCACTTTCCGAAATATTAGCTTGAAGTGGCATTTTTATGTTGATTAAAAACATAGGTTTTTCCGAAGTTGGGAACAATTTAAATCCGGCTACCGAAAACAATCCAAAAGCAATAACACTTAAAAATAGAGAAATGGCAATCGTAGTTTTTGGAAATTTCAATGCTTTTGGCATAATATCCCTGTAAGCTCTGGTAAGAAACTTTTGCAAATATTGAAGAAAGATGTTTCCTTCACCGTGTTCGTGTGTTTTTAAAAATCGGCTTCCCAAAAACGGAACCAATGTCAAAGCAACAATCATAGAAGCCAATACACTGGTGATAACCGCCATAGGCAGACTTCGGAGAAACTCACCTGCCATATCAGGAAGAAAAGCCAATGGTATAAAGGCTATAACCAAAGTAGCCGTAGTACCTACAACAGCAATACCTATTTGCTTTGTGCCTTTTAAAACGGCATCCATTTTAGAATGTCCTTCACGGAGCCAACGCTCTATGTTTTCGACAACCACAATACTATCATCAACCAGCAATCCTAAAGCGACCACCAACCCAACAATACTTAATTGGTTTAAGGAATAGCCTAAAGCATTCATTGCAATTAACCCTAAAGCCAAAGATAAAGGGATGGATAGCATTACGATTAGAGATGCTCTCCCTCCTAACGGTACCAATGTGATAACAACCAAAAGAATAGCTAAACCAAAATCAAAACCTAAATGGCCCAAACGTCTTGATACCATATCGGCTTGGTCAAAGTTTTTTATTAGTTTGATGTTAGCAGGCAAATCTTTAGAAAATGCATCTATTAGTGGCAAATATTCTTTTTGAACATCGCTAATGTTTACATTGTCTTTCATTCCGGCAGTAACCAAAACGCATCGGTGTCCGTTAATTCTGGTGATATGATTTACAACTTCAGATTTATAGTTTACTTCGGCTACATCTTTCATATAGATGATTTTTCCGTTGGCATTGTAAACCACCGTATTGGCAACATCATCTGCATTTTTGAATTTACCACTTGTTTTTACGTTGAATACTTTGGTACCCAAATCAATACTTCCACCAGGAATATCGGCAGCTTCACTTTGTAAACTTCCCATTACTACATTTAATGGAATTTTTAATTGTGCTAATTTTTCCAAATTCAAATCCACCCGGATTTCCTGTTCCGGAATTCCTGAGTATTTCACTTCTTTAAGATTGGTTATTTTTTCAATTTTTGCCTTTAGTTTATCTGCTTCATCACGCAATTTTTTGTCGGATGCATTTTCGGAAACCAAGGCTACCTGAAGAATTTTCACATCCGAAGACGAAATTTTTTCGGTTTTTATCTGATAAATATCTTTCGGAAGTTCGCTACTCTTGAGGGCATTCATTTCAGTAGATATTTCCTGATATTTATTATCAATATCCACTCCGTATTTGAATTTTACCTGAAAAGCGGCTACACCATCTTCTACGGTTGTTAGTATTTTTTCGATATTTTCTAATCCGTAAATCTTATTTTCAATAGGTTTTACGACTTGTTCTTCCATATCTTTTGGACTTGTACCGGGATAAATAACGGTAATCAGATATTGTGGCGGATGTGTTGACGGATCTTCAGATCTTGGCATTGTGAATAAGGTAAGGACCCCTACCACAGCGACTAATAGCGCCAGAATCAGTGTGAACTGATAATTCTTAACGGAAAAGTTTGTAATTTTCATACGATTCGTTATTTAATGATTTTGATAGTTGATTGTTCGTTGAGATAAGCACTGTTGGAAATAACTATTTGATCGGTTTTTTGAAGGCCGTCTTTGATAGATACCTTGTCCTTTTCAAATTTATTAATCGTAACAGGCTGGCGTTTTACTTTGTTGTTTTCTACAATAAATACAAAGGCTTTGTTTCCGTCGGCTTCAATAAGTGAATTATAAGGAATGATGATAAAATCTTCGGCTTTATCTGCTTTAATTTCTGCCTTTCCAAACATACCAACTGCTGGCTTGCTGTTTTTCATATTCAGTCTTAATTCTACCTGAAAAGAACCCAATGCAGCATCTGCCGCTTGCGACTTTCTAAAAACAGAGGCATCAAAGCTTTCGTCAGGATAGCCATCAAGGGTAACAGTCGCTTTTTGACCTATTTTTACAGCTGCCCATTCTTGGTCTGTCAGGCCGACTTTTAGCAAATAATTGTTGTTTTGGCGGGTTTCGTTTATTGCCAAAATTGGAGATCCTATACTCACAACTTCACCTTCATTAGCAATTTTTGAAGTAACAAAACCATCGGCCGTGGCATAAATTTTTGCATAACGGGCATTAAAAGCAACGGCATCTTTCTGTTTTTTGGCAATGTCAAGAGCTGTTTTTGTGTTTTGAAGCTGCTCTAAAGTATATACGCTGTCTTTATAAAGGTTTAAAGCCCGGGTATAATCACGCTCGTATTTCTTAACATTCAAATCGGATTGATTCAGGCCTGAACCGATTTCGGTTGCGTCTAAAGTTGCCAAAAGTTGTCCTTTTTTGAAAAACTGTCCTTCTTCCACAAAAATATGGTTGACAACTCCACCAATTTTGAACGAGTAATTGGCTTGATTTTCTGTTGTTACCAACCCTGATGCACTTATATTACTCGTAAGTGCCAAAGATTCAGCAGTTGCAGTTTTAATGGAAATAACATCTGCAGCTTCGAAAGGTGTGTGTGCTTTTTTTTCTTCTTTGCAAGCGAAGAAGAGAGGTAATGCGAATAGGGAAATAATTATTGATTTCTTCATGATCTTAATTTTTAATTGTTTAAAGTAAAAGTTGCATTGGCTCTTTCTAATTCTGCAAAAGCGATCCAGGAATTATAAAGGGCGATATTGGTATTAAGTTGGGCATTTACCCATTGATTTTGTGCATCCAGAAGTTCAATGTATATAGCCTGACCTTCTTTGTATAATTTAGTTATATCCTCATTATATTTTTTGGCGGATTCTTTTTGATTTTTATCAGCGTAGAATTGCTCCAAAGCGGATTTTAAATTATTCTGGGAAACCTGAAACTGAAGCAGTAACTGCTGTTTTACATTGTCGATTTGCGAACTTATTTTTTTACTGTCTTCTTCAGTTTGTTTGAGTTTGTATTTGTTTTTGTTGCCTGAGAAAATGTTCCATTCCAAGCCAAGACCGGCAAAGTAGTATCTTGATTGTTTATTGACTTCAAAATCAAAATCTTGAATTCCAAAATCAGCAAAACCATTTACTTTAGGAAACCAATACGACTGCGTAAGTTTGCTTACATTATCGTTTATTTCTTTTGACTGGGTGAGTTTTTTTAATTCTTCCCTGTTTTGAGTATTCTCTGAAACAGCGTCAATTGGTGGTGCTTCATTTTCATCGACTTCAATTGCAGTATCCAGCTTTTCATTAAGCAAAAAATTAAAATAAGACATGGCATTATTACTGTTTTGCTTTGCTGTTTCAAGGTTTGCCTGTATACGTATTACCTCATTATCACTTCGTAAGACAGCTGTACGGTTTATCTTTTCATTTTTAAATAAGGATTTGTTTACTCGTTGGTTTTCCTTAACCAATGCTAAAGCATCCTCATAAATTTTAATTCCTTCAACCGATTGAATGTATTTGTAATAGGCTATTTTTATTTCCTTAACTAATTCTCTTTGATATATTTCCAGTTCTATTTTTTGTAATGAAGTCTGCTGGTTTTTAATTCTCTTGTTATAAATAATTTCAAAATTCAGCAAAGGCATTGTGGTATGAATTTTAGCATCATAGAAATTATCCGGATTAATTAGAACAGACTGATTCTCCAGAGTCGGAAAAGCATTCGAATTTGTAATTTGATTCAAAGTATTGTATACCGGATTCAGCATATCACCAATCGGAATATCAATTGTTCTTCCTCCTTCAGCCTTGGTATAACTTCCATTTAAGGAAACGGTAGGATAGAAGAGGGAGCGCGCTTCTTTTAGAGTATACATACTTTTGTTAATGTCAAAGTTGTGCTGCTTTATTACTTCGTTATTTTTTAATCCGGTTTCAATGTAACCGTCTAGTTTACTCTGGGAATATCCATAATACCCAAGTAAAATTGTCATTAGAATTAGTGTTTTTTTCATCTTATTACATTGTTTGTTTATTGAACGTTGTTCATTTTTTTGAACAAAAAAAAATTATAATTTATCTATTATTTTCAAGTAGGCATTATATCCGTCAAATAGGATAGTATCAGGGTTCGTGAATTTCACACCTTTTGTTCTTTGTCTGATTTCAAGACAACACATACCATGTACTAAACTCCAAATCATAAACGAAAGCGATTCTACATTATGTCCTTCAAAATGTCCTTTATTCATACATTCTTCAACTGTTTTTTTAACCAGGTCAAAAGTTACAGCGCCTTCATCCCAAAGATCGTTATCGGATTTTTCAAGAAACTCCATTGGTGCTTTAACATTAAACATTAAATCATACATTTCTTGGTTTTCGATTCCGAACTTGATATATACAATTCCCATTTTTCTTAATCTCTCCATTGGATCTTCAATAGTAAACAATTCTTTAAAATTTCTTCCAAGTTCCTGAAAACCAATAGAATGTAAATCATGTAGAATAGCATTTTTATCTTTAAAATAGACATATACAGTTCCTACGCTATAATCTATTTCATCAGCTATATTTCTAATAGTTGTTTGCTCAATTCCTCTTTCTAAAAAAAGTTTTTTTGCTCCTTTTAAAATCAATGCTTTTAATGCTTCTTTTTCTCGCGCTTTTCTATCTGCTGTGCTCATAACTGTTATTTTCTTTGCAAATATACGTTTATTTTTGAACAACGTTCATTTTTAATAAAAATATTTTTTCGCGCTTATTATTATATCTAAAATAATTTTGATTTGAGTAATAAAAAACTACAATTCCACAAGCAAATATTCGTAATTTGGCACTTTTTAACAGCTTTTCATTCTGTTATTAAGAAAGTGGTTGAAAACAAAATAGGACTCCAAGTCATTCCTAGCTAATAGTCTGTTAAAAATAGAATAACTGAAAAATTATGAAAAAAATATTTCTAGCCTTATTTTTGATTGCATTGAGCAACAGTATTTTTGGACAATCATCACCACTTGCAACAGAGAAATTGGCAAAATTATATCCAACAAAAAAGATCGTATCTCATTATCATAACGATTGGGCACAAAAATATTACCCAAAACGTATTGAAGAATTTAAAAAGGAACCGCTGGAGTTTGGAGAAATTGTATTTATTGGCAATAGTATTACAGAAGGAGGGCACGATTGGAGTTCACGATTTGGGTTAGATCATATTCGGAACCGCGGAATTGCCGGAGATGTTACTGATGGTGTATTGAAACGGTTAGATGAAATTATTTATTTCAGGCCAAAAGCTGTATTTATTTTGATTGGAATTAATGACCTCTTTAGTTTTCATCATAAAGAAGATAATCCTGCTTTAAATTATGATAAAGTTATTCCTTCAATCAAATATATAGGAAAAAATATATTGAAAATTGCAAAAATAATTCATCGCAAATCACCAGTTACAAAGATTTATGTGCGTACACTTTTACCTAGTCGAAGACAATTTCTGAAAGAAGATATTCTTTTGGTAAATAAAATGATTAAAAAAAATGAAGCCAAAGGTTACTATGAAGTTATTGATTTATATGCTCAATTTGTAGATGCATACGGTGAATTACCAAAGGAATTGACTAAAGATGGTGTTCATCTAAATGACAAAGGGTATGAGAAATGGATTAACTTTGAGAAAATAATAATTGAACGATTGTAAAGAATCATAATGGATAGATACATAATCTTTTAGGTTCTGTTTTTCATACTCTATCTATGGCTTTACTATAGCTTTAGTATACAATAGTTGTTTCTGCTCGAGCCAGCTTGGGAAGATATGAAGATTTTGAGAGATAAGTTTATTATTAACGATAAAATTAAGTTTGGTTAATTTAAAGAATAAAAAATCAATAAGAGAGATTTTAAATTAATCCACACGAGACATTAATGACGTTGTTCAACTTAATGCATCTATTTTGTTGATTTATATTTCTGAAAATAGAATAAAATGATGGACTAAAATATAGTTTTTTCTAACTAATTTAATATATTTTTGTTAAAAATATAATCTCTTATATTCAAATGTCAAAAAATTTCAAAAAATATATACTTGAAAAGATTGGCGCAACTGAAAGTCAATATAAAGAAATAGAACATCTTGTCTATTCACTTAAAGTAAAAAAAGGCACTATTATCTTAAAGGAAGACCAAATTTGTGATAGGGCTTTTTTCGTTTGTAAAGGATTATTACGTTCCTATACGATAGATGAAACGGGAAAAGAACACATCATTCAATTTGCCTCTGAAAATTGGTGGATTGCTGACAGAAGCAGTTTTTATTTCAATGAACCTTCCTATTTGTCTATTGATGCCATAGAAGATACTGAAGTGATTTACATAAAAAAAGAATTTCTTGAAAAAGCTGAAACTCTTTTTAAAACCTTTGACATGTTTAATACTCTTGCTTTACAAAACAATATCCGTCAAATGCAGAAAAGAATAAATTATTTATTGGGTGCTACTGCTGAAAAAAAGTATTTGGACTTTATTGAAACGCATCGTGAAATCACTTTAAGGGTTCCCCTACAGATGATTGCTTCCTATTTAGGAATTGCCCCTGAAAGTCTTAGTCGGGTTAGAAAAGAACTAGCAAATAAAAATTTCAAACCCAACTAATTACTTAACATACATCAAGTAAACTTTATTTTGCAAAAGCTAATTTTATATCTTTAAATTAAAGATATGAAAACTAGCAACATACTACATATTCTTCCGGCTAAAGAAAAACAAATTGAAGGATTAAAGGTTATGCAACCGTTCCCGACAATTGGATTTAGATATGAAGCCAATCCTTTTATTCTTCTACATCATGGTGTTCCGGTAATTTTCAATCCTGGCGATACATCTGAAAGAGTCCCCCCTCATCCACACAGGGGATTTGCTCCCGTAACTTTTTTATACGATGGAGAACATTTTCACCGCGACAGTCTTGGGAATAACGATGTTATAAAAGCGGGAGGTGCTCAATGGATGAATAGCAACAAAGGGCTATTACATAGTGAAGGTCCTACTGAAGATTTCTTAAAGAAAGGTGGAAAATACCAACTACTGCAACTTTGGGTAAATATCCCCAAAAAACATAAATGGGATGACCCTATCTATCAAAATATTCATGCTGCCGATATGCCAAAGATAGAACCTCAAGATGGAGTTGTGCTTCATCTTGTAAGCGGCGAATATAATGGCAAAATAGGTCCTGCTAAAATATACTCACCAATTATTTCCATGATGGGAAGTGCCAAAAAAGGCAAAGAATGGATTTTTAATGTAAACCCAGACTATTGGAGCTTATTGTATATAGTAGAAGGAATAGTTCGCATTAATGATACCGATTATATAAATCAACATTCTTTAGTGGTTTTTGATAAAGGAGGTGATACAATCAAAGTCGAGGCTCAAGCAGATGTTCGCTTTTTATTTCTTTCGGCCAAACCTTTAGACGAACCCGTAGTTCCAAAAGAGGTTTATGTCATGAATACCATTGAGGAAATAGAACAAGCTAAAGCTGATTATAGAAATGGAAAGTTTGGAGAATTAGATTTTTAACCATGCTATTTCCTAACATACATCAAGTAGAAATAGTTTTATCAGTACTAATTTTATAATCTCAAAAAACAGAATATGAATTATGATGTCATACATAACGAAAAAGATAAACGTTTTGAAATTCATGTAGATGGAAAGATAGCGTTTGAACAATATGAATTATTCGATGGCGGTATTGCCTATATGCATACAGAAGTCCCGCCCGAATTAGGAGGAAAAGGAATCGCTCCTTTTTTGGCAAAATATATCTTGGATTACGCTGAAGAGAATCATCTCAAGGTGAAACCTTTTTGCCCCTATATAAAAGCATATATCGACAAGCATCCAGAATATCAAGCCAACTCATTATTTCACAATAAAGAATAACAAGATTATGAAAACAAAAAAAATAGAACAAGTATTGGCACCACCTACACCACACATGGTAGGTGACGGATTTAGAGTACATAATTTCATTCCATATGGAAGAGGAATGAGTATGGAAAGAATGAGTCCTTTTATAATGATGGATTACAATTCGAAATTTTATTTCTCGCCAACTACTGAATTAAGGGGTGTTGGAGTGCATCCACACAGAGGTTTTGAAACTGTGACCATTGCCTACAAAGGAAAAGTAGCCCATCATGATAGCGCCGGAGGTGGCGGAATCATTGGTGAAGGTGACGTGCAATGGATGACTGCGGCTTCGGGAATTTTACACAAAGAATACCACGAAGAACAGTTTAGCAAAGAAGGAGGAGATTTTCAAATGGTACAACTTTGGGTAAATCTTCCTGCCAAGGATAAAATGTCAAAACCCAAATACCAAGGCATTGCCAATAATGAAATCAATAAGCACGAACTTCCAAATAACGATGGTGTCATAGAAGTAATAGCAGGGGAATACAATGGGACTTCAGGAGCAGCCACGACATTTACGCCCGTAAATCTGTTCAATGCAAAATTAAACAAAGATGCCACAGCTACCTTTAATTTTCCGGCTAATCATAATTCGGCCCTTTTAGTGATTGAAGGTAGTGTTAGGGTAAATGACAGCGAAAACGTACCTACTGATCATTTCGTGTTATTTGCCAATGAAGGTGAGGAATTTACAATTAAAGCTCTTGAAAATACAATCGTATTGATTTTGAGTGGAGAACCTATCAATGAACCAATCGTTTCCCATGGACCATTTGTAATGAATACTCAAGAAGAAATCATTCAGGCTATTGATGATTTTAATATAGGTAGGTTCGGATATTTGGAATAGCCTTAAGAAGGGTAATGTGCTTAAAAAATTTACTGCCATTATGAATAAAAAAGATTTTATAAAAAAAGGAGTTCTAGGTACGTTTTTTATTGGAGTTTCTTCTGCTTTCTACAACAATGGCAGTACTGAAAAACCAAAAAAAGGAAAATACAGGACTGCTGAAGGAGTTCTTTCTCTAACAAATACTCATATAGTAGGCAACGGATTCAAAGTGATGAATTACTTTCCAAATGGAAAAGGATTTGAAGAGCGAATGAGTCCTTTCTTTTTGTTGGATTTTAATACCGAAGTCCATTTTCCGCCTATTGACTTTCCGTGGTCAATATTCTTTAAGAGGAGGTTCGAACAACTATGGTAGTATTGAATTTGATTGGGCTTTTCCCATCCACGGAAACTTAACGGGTTATGGACAGTTTTTTCACGGATACGGAGACGCCATGATTGATTACAATCAAATTCATACTATTGGAGGAATTGAAATTGTATTTTCGGGAACTTTGTAAAACAATAATAATTATTTTATAACTGTAGTAGTCAACTATTTTTGTAATATTTTGAGCCAAACAAAAAATCTGGCTCTAATTCAAGATAAATTCATATTCGTGTCCGTTTTTCATTAAATTTACATTAAACCTATAATAGGCCGAAAAGTCACATTTTTCAAAATATTTAATCGCCATGATTAAGAATTACAAATATTTAAGTCCTTTCAAAATCTTGATTTCTTTTCACAAATTAATTGAAGGATTGGAACAAATAGCGCTATTCGATATTGATTATAGATCCAATTATGCCAAGAGTTTATTAAATCAAATAAAAGACAAACCCGAATTTATAAACGGCATTGATAATCTTGACATAATTGAGAATAATCAAGAATTAATAAAATATCTGTTAGCCGATTTGTTCCCTATTGCATTAACTTTTAATGAAATAAAAGCAGTTACGATTCCTTTTCACGATTTCACGTTTAATTATTCGGAACGATTTAATAAAATTTTAGAAGATGCGGGAATGTCATTTGATTTCAGCATTAGAGACATGGATGAACAGCAGTTTTACATCATGAACTGTACACTCGTATTGAATGCTTATTATAAACAGGACATTGATTTTGGAAAGCCTATATTCTATGATATTCCGGACAAAAATGGCATCATTAAACATTATAAAATACTATATAATGCCGACTTTTTAGAAATATATCCAACAGAAAACACCCGGTTTTTAACCCAACCCGAAATTGAAGAATTAATTGACAACTATGACAATATCGATTTATGGAAAAAAGCATTTCCTTATAATTCTTGGTTTTTGAAAGGATTTGCCATCATATCATTAGTGGATGTAACCGTAGAAAGTGCCGTTTCAAACCTGAAATCCAACTTGTTAAAACCTGATGTAGAAAAGTTGAAACTTGATTATAGTTTTGAATCTATTTTTAAATCGGTATTTAAAATTCCTGATTTAAAAATAGGTTTTACTTTTTATGAAGAAGAAGAAGGAATGTTTTTCAGCCCTCCTTTTAACGAAAGTAAATTTGAAAGTTTTTTACTGTTGGACACAGAAGAAGCAGATTGTAAAAATGTGCTTTGTGGATGCTCGTTTGAGAGTTTGATCGAAAAGAAAAAAACCATTATAATTCCGGATGTTTTAGAATTTGCCAAATCGAAAGAAAATCAGCTATTTGGAGAACATTTATTGAGTCAAAACATTAAAAGTTTTTTGCTGGCACCAGTTATTAAAGACAATAAATTTATGGGTTTAATTGAGTTGGCCTCATCATCTGTCAGGGCTTTAAATTCTATAAATGCCAATAAACTGGAATTGATATTGCCGTATTTGTCCGATACAATAGAAAAGAACAATTCCGATATGGCAAATCAATTGAAAGCCATTATTCAAAAGGAATACACTGCCATTCATCCAAGTGTTTACTGGAAGTTTAAAAAAGAAGCCAAAAATTATTACTATTCAAATATTTCTTTAAAAGACTATACTTTCAAAGAAATTGTATTTAAAGAGGTCTATCCCTTATATGGACAAATAGACATTAAAGGTTCTTCTGAAAATAGAAATCAAGCTATTGTCAATGATTTGAAAGAACAAATCAATCAAATTATTGCCATAATTGAAATCTTGAATTTTGATAAAAAAATGGGGGTTATCGAACAAAAGAAGTTTGAATTGGAAAGTTTTCTGCTTGAATTGGAACAACCATTAAAAAATAATTCAGAACAAATTATTCATCATTACATAGAAACCGAAATTCATTCCTTTTTAAGAACTGCCGCATTAAATAAAAAAACAGAAACCATAATAAACAACTATTTCGAGAAGCTGGACCCAAAAACGGAAATGTTTTATCAGACTCGAAAAGATTTTGACGATACAATTACCAGTATCAACAAAAAACTGGCGGCCACTTTAGATGATAAACAACAAGAAGCGCAAGAAATTTTTCCTCATTATTATGAGCGTTTCAAAACAGATGGCGTGGAACATAATTTATATATAGGAGCCTCAATAGAACCAAATAAAGTGTATGATGCAATGTATTTGCACAACCTGCGATTATGGCAATTGGAAACACTTTGCGAAATGGAATTGGAGCATCATAAACTAAAAAACGCTTTAGCTTGTTCGCTGGAAGTAACTTCTCTAATATTGGTGTTTTCCACTCCCATTTCCATTCGTTTCCGGATGGATGAAAAACGTTTTGACGTAGATGGTTCATATAATGCACGATACGAAGTGGTTAAAAAAAGAATTGACAAGGCATTTATAAAAAATTCTGACGAACGAATCACCCAAAAAGAGAAAATAACTATCGTGTATTCCAATTCAGCCGAAGAAAAAGAATACATCAAATACATCAAATACCTGCAACACAAAGATTTACTGGAAACTGAAATAGAAAAATTTGAAGTTGAAGATTTACAATCTGTTTCAGGTTTGAAAGCCCTTCGAGTAAAAGTGAAACACAAAGACAATAGCTTATTAATTGAAGCCGCAGCTTTCATCACAATACTTTTTAAAGAAAGATTAGATTCAAAATATTCGTTTCATAATTTAGAGCATACAAAAAATGTTGTCAGGGCTATTGAAACCATTTGCAAAGCTGAAAAAATTGACCAAGAAATGACCGACACACTCCTTTTGGCTGCCTGGTTCCATGATGCTGGTTATATAGAAGGGGAGTGCAATCACGAAAAAAGAAGTATTAAATTTGCTTTGGACTTTTTACAGAATAAAAATATTTCAGATAACATTCAGCAAAAGGTATGTGATTTAATTATGTCAACTACATTTAATTATACCCCTAAAAATAGTTTTGAAGAAATAATAAAAGATGCAGACAACGCTCATTTAGCCGATAAAAACTATCCCGATTTCTTGCAACAGTTAAGAGATGAATGGGAAAACTCAATCAATAAAAAATATTGCAATACCGATTGGTTCATTCTTAACATTGAGTTTCTTAAAAAACATCAATATTACACAAAATTTGCGCAAAAAGAATGGCAAAACTCAAAGGAAACAAACTTGAAATTAATTGAAAAAAAACTACTAAGCATATAATATCATGGAAGAAAATATACCTCAAGACAAAAAATTGGAAAATTCATTTCTAACCGAAAACGATAAAAAAAAGAAGAAACAAAAGGAAGCAAAAGTAGAAAAAACGGAGAAGGCCATTGATACAATGTTTAAAACAACACTGAACAACCACAACAATTTGAGTGGGATGGTTGATAATAAAGCCAACATTTTATTATCGGTAAATGCCATAATTATTTCGGTATCGCTCTCCACCATCATCCCTAAATTAGACAGTCCCGCCAATGAACATTTAATTATTCCCACATTAATTTTAATTGTATCCAGTGTAATTTCAATAACTTTTGCTATTCTGGCCACTAGACCCAATGTCACAAAAGGCAGTTTTACAAGAAATGAAGTTGAGGACAAAAAGGTAAATCTTTTGTTTTTCGGGAATTTTTACAAAATGCCTTATGAAGACTACAATTGGGCAATGAATGAATTAATGAAAGACAAAGACTATCTGTATAACTCAATGATTAAAGATTTGTATCATCTCGGAATTGTTTTAGAAAAAAAATACAGATTATTAAGAACCACTTATACTTTTTTTATGTTCGGAATTATCATTTCTGTCATGGCTTTTCTAATTGCTTTTAAATTTCGATAACAAAATCCTTATGATAAAATCGTTACTATATCTCTTGTCAATACTGTTCATAGTGCAATCTTGCGCTACTTTCAAACCGCAATATAGTGCCGACCCAAAACAAGCAATCTATCCAAACGACAAAATAACAGTACATACTTTCTTTCTTGTTGGCGATGCAGGCAATGGAGTATCAATAGGTACTACCAACAATTCAAATTCATTGGCAAACACCCTAAATAATGCCACTAAAAATAGTACTTTACTTTTTTTGGGAGACAATATTTATCCCAAGGGAATGCCGAAAATGAATGATGCCAACCGAAACGATGCCGAAAAAAAATTACAAAACCAAATAGATGTTGCAGGTTCTTTTAAAGGAAAAACAATCTTTATTCCAGGAAATCACGATTGGTATAACAAGGGTGTTGAAGGATTAAAAAGAGAGCAGGAATTTGTGGAAAAACAATTAGGTAAAAAGTCGTTTTTACCTAAAAATGGTTGTGCCCTAGAGACTGTAAACATCAACAACGACATTGTGCTCCTCATTGTTGACTCGCAATGGTACATAACGAATTGGGACAAGGAACCGACCATAAACGAAGATTGCGACATCAAAACAAGAACTGCGTTTTTAGACGAATTTAGAAGTGAAATAAAGAAAGCCCGAGGCAAAACCACCCTTGTTGCCATTCATCATCCCATGTTTAGCAATGGTGCACACGGTGGGCAATACTCCTTTAAAAGTTATTTAAAACCACTACCTGTACTGGGAAGCATAAAAAACTTGATTCGAAAAACAGCTGGAATCTCCAATGTTGATATGCAAAACGAAAAATACAACGAATTAAAAAAAAATCTGGTCGCGGCAGCCCAACAAAACGAAAAAGTAATTTTTGTTTCAGGTCACGACCACAGTTTGCAATATATTGTTGAAGACAATTTGCACCAAATAATCAGTGGCTCGGCTTCCAAAACATCAGAAACCCGAAACACCAAAGGAGGCCAGTTTTCATACGGTACAAATGGGTATGCAATTGTAGATGTTTTTGATGATGGGTCTTCATTTGTACGCTTTATAAACACTAATGACAATAAAGTTGTTTATCAATCCAATGTATTGTCGCCCAATACAAAAAAACAAAACAATGTGTTCAATAGTAATTTCCCTCCAGAAACAAAGAGTACCATTTATGACATAAAAGCAACCAGTAGATCTAATTTTTATAATTTTTTATGGGGAAAAAAATACAGGAAAACTTATAGTACCCCAGTAACGGCGAAAACAGTAAATCTTGATACTTTGTTTGGAGGATTGACTCCGATAAGAAAAGGCGGTGGAAATCAATCCAAAACATTGCGATTAAAAGCAAAAGACGGCAAACAATATGTCATAAGGGCAATGAAAAAAAATGCCGGCCAATACATACAATCCACCGTTTTCAAAGACCAATATGTAGAGGGAAAATTCAAGAATACTGCCACCGAAACCCTGGTAATGGATGCCTTTACGGGTTCTTATCCTTATGCACCATTAGTAATACCGGCACTTTCTGACGCCATTGAATTGTATCATCTTAACCCCAAACTGTATTATATACCCAAACAAAAAGCATTGGGGGATTTTAATGATGAATTTGGAAATGAACTTTATCTTTTGGAAGAACAGGCTTCAGAGGACAATATTGAACTTGATGCGCAAAATTTTACGGGTAATGTAATCAGTACTCCAGACCTCCTGTTGGAATTACATTCAGACGAAAGCAAAACAATAGATGAAGCATCCTATATTAAAGCGCGATTATTCGACATGCTGATTAATGATTGGGACAGACACCAAGACCAATGGCGATGGTTAGAGTTTAAAGAAAACGGAAAAACAATTTTCAAACCATTACCAAGAGACAGGGACCAAGCCTTTTCTAAAATGTCTGATGGATTTATTTTAGGGACTGCCGTGAAATTAATACCACCTGCAAAATTATTGCGAAAATATAGTGATGATTTAAAAGATGTCAAAGGTTTTAATGTTGAGCCTTATCCTCTTGACATGGCCCTTATAAGAACTGCCAACAAAACAATCTGGGATGAACAGGTACATTTGATTCAAAATAACTTGACAAATGAAATAATAGAGAGTGCATTTCAAAACATCCCAAAAGAAGTGAATGATGAAACTGTTGCAGCCATCAAGCAAACATTGAAAGCAAGAAAACACAATTTACAAAAAATTGCAGACCGATATTTCAAATTAATCAATAAATATGCTGTTTTAACGGCCACCAACAAAGACGATTTCATCAAAATAGAGTGTAATGAACACAATGTAACCGTATCATTGTCCAGAAACAAGAACAACAATACCAAGGAGTTGTTCATTCATAAGACTTATGACCCAAAATTGACCAAAGAACTTTGGATTTATGGCCTTGATGACAATGATATTTTTGAAGTAAGCGGTTTCAATAAAAAAATAAAAATACGGATCATAGGAGGACAAAACAATGACGAATACACGATTCAAAATGGAAAAAACATATACATCTACGATTATAAAACCAAAAAGAACAATATTGATAACGTACATAATGCTAGCGTAAAATTAAGTGATGATTATAATCTAAACACTTATGATTACAAAAAAGTAAAAATGTTTACCAACCAAATTATTCCTATACTTGGAGCCAATCCTGATGATGGATTAAAAATTGGGGTTAACAATGTATATACTTTGTATGGTTTTGAGAGAGATCCTTTTACGACCAGGCACCAGTTGAAAGCAGCCTATTATTTTGCAACAAATGGTTATGAACTCCATTACAATGGAGAATTCACCAATGTGATTGGAAAATTAAACCTGTTGGTGCAATCCAATTTTCAAAGTGCCAACTTCAGTCAAAACTTTTTTGGATATGGAAATGAAACCATAAATAAGGATGACATTTATGGATTAGACTACAACCGAGTGAAAGTAAGAGAATTTGGTTTTGCACCATCGCTTGTTTGGAAAGCAAAAGGAGGTAGTAACCTATCATTTGGGCTATCCTATAAATCAATGGAAGTCGAAGAAACTCCAGGTCGATTTGTCGAAAACAACAGCCAATTGCCCCAAACAATTTTTGAAAGCAATCAATTTGTGGGAGTAAATTCAAAATATCAATTCGAGAACCATGACAATAAAGCCTATCCAACCATTGGAATGAAAATAGTCTTAGAAGCAGGATTTACTTCAAGTTTGGAAAACAACAAAAGAAATTTTGTTTATTTAATTCCCGAAGTCAGTTTTAACCAGAAATTAGTTCCTTCGGGAAAATTAGTATTGGCAACACAAATTAAAAGTCGCATTATTTTCAACAACAATTACGAATTTTATCAAGCAGCCTCCATTGGTGGAAATGATGGCTTAAGAGGATTTAGAAACCAACGATTTACAGGACAACAATCTTTGTTTCAAAACACGGACATAAGATATACATTCAACAGTGTAAAAACCAGTATTATTCCTCTAAGATTAGGTGTTTACGGTGGTTTTGATTATGGTCGAATCTGGATTAAAGAGGACCATTCAAACAAATGGAACAATTCTTATGGTGGTGGTTTTTTTATTAACGGAGCCGAATTACTATCAGCTAATCTTGGCTTATTCCATTCTATTGATGGTTTAAGGGTAGCCTTTTCACTAGGATTTCAATTTTAAAAACTATTCAGGACATGAAAAAAATAATTGCTGTAATTAGTATCGTTTCCCTGTTTTCTTGTAACGATACTAAAACAAGTATCTTGAATCAAGTAAGCAATTTACCAAATGGATTAAAAGAAGTTTCAGGCATAGCCTTCTCCAACAATTTGATTTACAGTATTGAAGATAGTGGCAACAAAAATCAAGTGGTCGTTCTGGATACTTTAGGAACAATTACAAAAACAATTACGCTCCATAATACAGCGAACATCGATTGGGAGGATTTGACTTTTGACACTAAGGGGAATTTATATATTGGAGATTTTGGCAACAACGACAATCTGAGAAAAGATTTGGCCATTTACAAAATCGACAACTCTAATTTACAAAATGAAAAAGCGGAGGTTGCCTATAAAATTTCTTTTGATTATCCCGAACAAACTGAATTTCCACCCAAAAAGGAAAATTTGATGTTTGACGTGGAAGCTTTTTTGGAATACAATAATTATTTCTATTTGTTTACCAAAAACAGAAGCAAAGATTTTGACGGCAAAAGTTACGTTTACAAAATTCCCAATACAGCAGGACACCATCACGCCCAATTAATAAAAACATTCACTACTTGTGCCGATTATCAAAATTGTGCCATAACCAGTGCCGCCATTAGTCCTGATGGATCAAAATTTGTGTTGCTGTCACATTCCAAAATTTGGCTTTTTGAAAATTATTCACAAGATAATCTTGCCGATGCAAAAATGAGCGAATTCAATTTAGATCATTTTTCACAAAAGGAGGCCATTTGCTTCAAAAATAATAATACCCTGCTTATTGCCGACGAAAGAATAAAAAAAACAGGTGGGAACTTATATCAAGTAACTATACAATCTTTAAAAAAATAGAATTATGATTTTCTTCCCATTCAAAGAATGTGTCGCATAAAGAGGTATTATTTATAGGGTTCTAATTATTATGACGGAGTTATTATCACAGGAAAAGAAGCAGTAATCACGAAGTTTTTTTTATCGGTAGGTGTAGATGCCAATGGTGTGGAAAACGTAGTTTTTTCGGATGGAAAAGGCAAGGTTTTGGCATCGGCTCGTTCGGGAGGTACGACTTCTCACCCCTGATCCGGGAAAATCTCCAACTTTTGAACCTGATTCCAGAAAAATTGATTTTTTTCTATTCAGAGTTATCCAATCTTTTTGGATAATCCCCAACTTTTGGAAATGATCCTACATTTTGTTTGGTTGTGGGCTAGATGTGGGCTAAAAGTAAAAACCCTTTAAACGTTGAGTTTAAAGGGTTTTGATTCATTTTGAGATTTACTCAGCGGAGAAAGAGGCTCCGAAACCTTTATAATAATCCCAGTAAATATGGGGTTTTCGACATGTTATTTAAGAACAGGGTCACCAATAGGGTCACTAGACTTTCAGAGTTTTATTTGTAACAATGCAAAGGTAATGAATTGTGTTGATATTTTATTTGTATTTAAAATGGATTAGAAGGGTAGAGGTCTATAAAAGATATGGTGGTTTAATAAATTTAAGAATAATAAAGGAAAGTATAGACTATAATCTTTAAGATCTATCATTATATTTCAACAGATATTACCGTTTTAACAGTAATTAATCCTTGCTTTCTTTTAATAATCAAGTAAAAACATATTTTAAACTGTGTTTTGCTGTTATAGCAGTAAAAATATTGTTTTTTTTATTTTTACTTTACTCAGTGTTGTTAAATTGTGTATTTTTACCGTTAAAACAGTATAATATGGGTTATTTTGATTTAGGAGCTTTAATTAAAGAGCATCGAAAAAAAGCTGGATTGACACAACTTGAGCTCGCCAACTTAGCAGGAGTAGGAAAGACCACTGTTTTTGATATTGAAAAAAATAAAGAGACAGTTCGTTTGAATAATCTATTTGCAGTACTCCGAGTTTTGAATATTAAAGTAGAATTCAAAAGTCCGTTAACTAAATAAACATGAGAAAAGCAATCGTATTCGTACATGCAAAGAGAGCTGGGATATTAACGGAAATCGCTGCTAATAATTATTATTTCGAGTATGATGAAAATTATGAAGGTGAAGCGGTTTCTTTAACAATGCCAACAAGTCACAAAAAATATGGTTATACATCCTTTCCTCCATTTTTTGAAGGTTTATTGCCTGAAGGTGTCATGTTAGAAGGCTTATTACGCATTGTAAAAATTGACAAAAAAGATTATTTCTCTCAACTGATAGCAACAGGAAACGATCTAGTAGGTGCAGTTACGGTTAAATTGATGGAAGATGAATAGATGTCCTATCACTTATGAATTATGTGGTACGAATAAGTACAGTGAAAAAGGACTTCGAATGATAGCTCCTAAATTGACTTATTTAAATGATTTACCCTATACAGCAGTTGAACTTCGTCAGGAAGCCGCTAACAGAGCTAAAAAGCTATCCATTCAGGGAGTCCAACCCAAGCTTAGCGCAGCTATTTCAATAGTGGATCAAGAATTTAAAATAGTGGATCAATTTGGAACCTACATTATAAAACCACAAAATGATTTATTTCCACAATTACCAGAAAATGAAGATGTAACGATGCGAATGGCTAAAGTGTTTGGTTTGGATGTGCCATTTCACGGCATGCTATATGGTAAAGACGGTAGTTTGTCTTATTTCATTAAACGCTTTGACCGTTATGGTAAAGGACAGAAATTAGCAACTGAAGATTTTGCTCAATTAACAGGAAATACAAGAGATACAAAATACCGTTTTACGATGGAAAAATTGATTCCTGTACTTGACGAATTTTGTTCTTTTCCAGCTATCGAAAAAGCAGACTTTTTTAAAAGAATTCTTTTTTGTTATGTGACTGGAAACGAGGATATGCATTTGAAAAATTTTTCCTTGATTACCAAAAATGGTAAAACAACGCTTACTCCTGTATACGATTTTTTAAACTCTACTATAGCAATTAAAAATCCTGAAGAAGAAATAGCACTTACTTTAAAAGGAAAGAAAAGTAATTTTAAGGCTTCTGATTTTATAGATTACTATGCAAAAGATAGATTGCAACTCAATGATAAAACGGTAGCAATAATCTTAGAACAGATGCAACAAGTAATTCCAAAATGGAAAGAACTACTAGAAATCTCTTTTCTGCCAGAAGATATGAAAGAAAAATATTTGAATTTATTGGAAACCAAAACACAAATGTTCCAATAATCTAGGTTTAAAAAAATACGATGATTAAGTTGATTATTCACCGCAAAAAGCGCGGTGAATACATTGTTTTTTACCGCATTTCATAGATGTTATGTATATAAAAGAATGTAAAAATTTATCTGTTTCCTGCAAATTTTTCAATTATACTTGTTGGCATTATAGGCGAGGAATCATCTTTTAACAGTCCAGTATCTGTAAGACTAAAAAATGATTGTTAAAATTATTTGACGCCTTTAATTTTATCATTAAAAGCTGTTTCGAAATAATCAGTACCTAACGATATTAATAAAGCAAACAATAATATAGTTGCAAAAACAGAAGTTTTAATTAGCCAAAAATAATGGTTTCAAAGGGAGGTGAGTCACCATAAATCATTTGTTCTTGCATTGTTTTATAATCGGTTTTTTAATGTTCTATGATTTCAATTGAGGGATTGGGATTGATTGTTTTCGGTTGGTGTAAATTATAATCAACATCACCAACTTTTGTAAATTTCAAACGGTGCTTTACGATTGTTTCATAGAATTCTTTATCTTGTAATGCAATATCAGCAAATTTTGTTTGCGACAGTTTATACACATCATACAGATGGCGACTTAATCGTTCTACTCTAATTTTTTCTTTTGGCTTACTAAATTCTTCGTGAAGCAAAAATATTTTTTCCAAAAAAGTACGTTCTGGATTTACAGTAGGAATTAAGCTTGCTGACTGCGAGAAAACATTTTTTGGGAATTGAATATCTACTAGTGAAGCTATTTTTTGAGGACTAAACGGCTCTCTTAATGATCGACAACCTATTTCTATTTGCACTCCTGGTTGAATATAACCTGGAGTATCAATACTATTTGTATAGTATAGGTTAATGATTACCGGATCTTGATCTGATTCTGTTGTCTTAATGATTTCCCATTTTAAACTTTGAAATCTTTTCTTGATGAAATCCTCTTGCAGCTCGATGAAAAATGTTTCCAATATATAACTGTTTGCAGCCTTTTTTAGAAATGTTATTTGTTTTTTATTGAGTCTTCTTGAAAACCTAGAAATCGTCTGTCTATGGACAAATTTACGTCTTCAGAGAAATGGTCTATAAGATTTCAAGCTTTACTTAATGATGTCCCTACTTTGAAAGCCAAATGTTCTCCAACTTTCATGTCAAAAATAATAGATAGCGTTTGTACTACCCACCAATCTTTTTCAACAGCTATTTTTTTCTCTTCATCACTAGTTATGTGATCAATACCAATTTCTCTCAATGCTTGAATTACTAAACAACTAATTACTCCTTTGGCTACTAAATTTTTAGGAGTTGTTTTTTTAAACTTGATGGTTCTTTTTCCTATTTTAATTATTCTTGGGCACCATCTGTTAGATAAACTAAATTCATAGGAACTTGTGTGCTCAAACCAAGTGCATTTAGTTCGTAAAAATCTGTAGGCACAATTTTTACTTGATCTCTTTTGGCTATACTTAAAGCTACTTCTTCAGCTGAAGGTAATACTTCACCAATATATCCGCTTATTATGGACGGACATAAATTCCCTGAGCTATTCGAGTAATAAAAGCTTTTTCCTGCAAACGTTGTAATGCTTTGCATATTGCTTCTGAAGAACCAAGGGTACTGAAACTGTCAGGAAAAAATAAAGTTCCTCTAGGTTTTGATTTTATAGCTTTTTCGATATGTAATTCAATACTTTCCATTGTATATATGGATTCATTTTGTTACAAATTCAGAAAAAAATTGTGACAAATAAATACATGTTAACTTTAAACAAAATTTCCGGATAGGAATAAAAGTAGCTAAACAGCGGCGAGAGTACCGAAAAGTATTTTGTGAAATTGAGTAACCTATTCTAAAAAATAAATAGTAGTATATTGATAATTTGGATTACAAAAATTATCAATAAAAGAAAACTCAATTTATTTTGTATCAATTTATTTTTTTTTGAATTCTTACTTCTTGAATTGATTATTTTATAACTAGGATAATAAAAACAGTTTATAAAACGGTGCTTATTTTGTTTGTAATCCTTGTGTTTACACCATTTTAAAATTAGAATAATTATTATTAGACAATTTGCTGTAATAAAAAAGTACGTGCTTGTTGTTGTCATTTTTTGATATAATTGAAGTTGTTTTAAGTTGATCAAACGAAAATATGAAATTGGGAGTACAAAATGGCTACTACAAAAAGGTTAAGCTTTTTTTTAATCCTTTTGGTGAATATTTTTAAGTTTTTGGCAAATATGTTTTTGTTTTGTGAGGTATGTAAGTTTTACTTTTGTACTGTCAAATATTTTGATAAAAAACTCTATTTGTATTTCACTAGGAGAATTAATGAATAAAAATATTTTAATATTTCTCCTAATTTTTCTCCATTTAGGTTTGTTACTTAATCATTTTAAACTATGGCCCTTTTAATTAATCTGTTTTATATCTTATCTGGAATTTTAGGGATGATTAGTGTTTCAATAATCTCGATGAGGTTTAAAACAAACAGAATAATAAATATTTATTTACTTGTTGTTTTTAGTCTTTTATCAGTTAAATTTTTTTTAAATGGGTTAAATGGATTTGGAATACTTATGTTTTTGGACCATTTTCATTCTTATTATATTATTTTTTTTCCAATATTAATTCCTTCTTTCTACTTATATTTCAAAAATTTAGTAGCCGATAAGAAAACTTTTGATTTGAAGGAATTAAAACATTTTATATTTCCTATATTATTAGGATTTGGCATCATATTATTTTATTATTATTCTATCTTTTCATTGTCAGCCCGGTGGATTTTCTATCTTATTTTTTTTCTGTTTTATTTGTTTTATTTATTCTTAATCTTTACTTTTTTGAAGAAGAATATTTGGTTTCGGAAAACAGAAGTTATTAATGTAAAGGTGCAAAACCAGGTATTGAAAAATTGGACTGCTTTTCTTTTTATAGTGAGCTGTCTTATAAGTATCAGATTACTTATAGCTTTATTTATAGGAATTCGAATTGAAATTGAAAAGTATTCTTTTGGTCAAAACTATCAATGGATTTCAGCATTATTATTTGATTTTATTTTTGTTAAAATTCTGAGTACTCCTGAAATTTTATACGGCTACAATGCTATTTACAAAAAAATTAAAGAGAATCGTGCATCCAATTATGTTTTAAAAGATTTCTGGATTATTAAGATAAAGGATAAAATAGTTAATGGTCAAGATTTAGTTTTACATGAAAAAATATCAGAATTTATTCCTATTTACTTGTTAGATATAGAGAATTTAGTCCTTAAACATGAGATTTTCAGAAAACCATCTGTTTCTATAAGCGATATATCAAATAAATTAGAAATTCCTAAAAGTCATATTACTTTTGTTTTTAAATACAATTCTAAAGTTAGTTTTACAGATTTTAAAAAAATTATACGAATTTATGATGCTATTAATTTAATCGAAAAAGATTATTTAAAATCGAATACATTAGAGTCTTTGGCAGCTAAGGTTGGATTTTCATCTTATAATCCCTTTTTTATCACTTTTAAAGAAATTACGGGTACAACTCCACAACTTTATAGTAAACCTTACATTAAAAAATAGATTTAGCAATATGCCACTACTTTTTTATCATTGAATTTCCTTTTTTTAGGTTAAAAAGCTATATTAATTCGACTGATTTTCTTTTGTAAATATAGTACGCTACCTCTTGTATCGGATGTAATATTGTTGCGATTGGTTTTTCCGATTTTTTTCGGTGTCTTTAATATTGCATCTTAAAAACAATCCACAGTATCATATAGTGTTATTTTTAAAAAATCGACGAATGGTTTGATAATGTCGGTGAATGATATAATTTAAGATGATTTTAATATTTATAAATGTGTTAAAATGTCCTTTTAAAGGAATATTTACTACTATGAATACGCACCAAGGGTGCTATTATAAGTAATTTTGTTTACTTTATCTAACAATAGAAATCAATTTATTTTAGCATATAATTTACAGTTTTATTAAATATATTAACTTTTAGTTTAAATGGATCCTATAGTTTATAAGAATATAAAAAAAATAAGAGAGTTAAAAAATCTTACTCGCGAATATGTTGCGGATGAGTTGAAAATGAGCACTAGTGGATATGGCAAAATAGAAAGGGGAGAAGTCGATCTTACCATTTCAAAACTGGTTAAGATTGCAAAAGTTTTGGGTGTAAGTTTAGAATTTATTTTTAAGTTTGATGTTGCAACTTTTTTTAACCAATCTAATTAGTTGTATTTTTTGCCGGAATTTTTATTTAGAAGTGAAGCTGTTTATCTATAAAAACCGTACTCTTTTGTAGGGTATATAACTATATTTTGCGTTTTTTTCTTATTTTAACATTGAAATCCTCTTTTTTTTTTGACAATAAGCAGAGTTGCTAAAAAAAAGAGGATTTATTTTTAATATCTTCTATAAAAACCTTTATTGTAAAATGATATTTATCTAGTAAATGCTTGTTCTTTTTTGTATTTACACGATTACATTTTAATAGTGTAGAATTGGTTATTTAAAAAGTTTTCAATTAACGTTTCATCTTCTGTTGACTTTTTAATATTAAGTGAAGTGCTTTCTCCATAGCATTTTACTTGAAATTTTTTATAATTAAGGTCAAAATTTAAAATCAGGAAACCGGCAGATAATCCAGAGGACAAAATTTCATTGTGGGTTATAGTAGTGCTAAAAATAATAGGTATTTTTTGTTCGTTAATGATGTATTTTAATATTTTCAAAGCCTTTACAATATTTTATGATTAGATTTAGTGAAATTTTTTTTAAATCAATTACCAGCAATTTTTGCTGGTAATTGATTTTTTTTATTCACGACCACGGTAGGCTATAGTCATAAATAAATGATTATTGATGTGAATTTTCCTTTTTTGTTTAAACTTTCGATTCCTCTAAAAATCAATGTCGCTTAGTCAGTCAAAGAATTTGTATCAATATTTTTAAAATAACAATTTTTAATTACCAGTAACAAAGTTATAGTTGTGATTGATTTTTTGGGGTAAAAAAAAATTGTAATAATTCCTTTCTGGTTTTTCTGTTTCCTTTTTGAGGAAATAAAAAATCTTTTTTGCAAAGATTTGATATTGCTTGCTGGATATCTGCCCAGTGAGGTATCTATATAAGTAATTTAACAGTAAAGAGGCATTTATTCCCTTTTACCTTTTGTTGTGGTTTTGGATAAAATTATAGTGATTGATTTTTTGATAGGAGGAATAATCGGCTCATTCATTGATTTTGAATAAGCCAGTTAGCATCAAAAAAATAATATTAAGAAGTAACAATGAGGTTAATTATTCAACTCGTTTACCCTGATAAGGTTGTAATATTCTAAAGGACCATTCCCTATAACTTCCTTAAAGCTGCGATAAAAAGGGTCGTAGGAACTGAAGCCTACTCTTTTACGTAGGCAGTCTAGCGTGTTCGATTTTAAAAAATTATCGTGGATTAATCGGACTGCATAATAGACTCTTACGGTCTTTTTAAATTCAATGAAGGATACTTTCGAGTGGTATTTAAACAAATAAATTAAATGACTTTTGGGAATATTTAGTTTGTTTGCAATATCACTAATTGTTATATCTGACTTAGCCAACAAATCATTCTCTAGTACTATTTTTTCAATTTGTTCAATATATTTTAAAATATTGGCTTCAATTTTATTTTGTAAGGCTTTATCCTGTTTGTTTTTAGGTGTAATGATATTGGATAGATGCCAAATAGTATCAAACTTTAGATTGAATTGTCGATTTTTATTAACTTTTGAATTTAGATGGCTGTATCCATAAAATATTTCAGGGTTATATAATATTTTAAAGCAAATAATCACAAGGATTATGCTTGTTACCGAGTGGTAAGTAAACAGTGCAGGTTCCGTGTTTCTGAATATTTTCAAAATAAATAAGAAGAGATGTTTTATAGCCATCAAAGTAATAGAAAAGAAGAGCAATTTAGTCCATTTCTTTGGCAGGTTATTTTGGGATTTTTTAGTACTATTTTCACTTGTGAGCCAATTTTTTTTAGATAATGTTTTAAAACACAAAAAAAGATATACCATTGAAAATACTATCTGTACCGAATATAATATTAAGTCATACTGAGTATAATCGTACGGCAGCATAAAATCTCTTTGATACCATATCGCAGCAAAAAGCAATACCGGAAAAATATAAATTTTCAAAAATTCGATCCCATTGAATGATTCGATCCCCATGGACAGATTTTTAAAATATAAATAAATCAATGGTAATGCCAGAACTAAGAATGTTGACTGCTCGAAAGAACTATCCTGTGAATAATTTTCGAAATAAAGATAATGTATTCCTATTGTCAATTGTCTTAATGAGAGAATTAACAAGAACAAAATAAAGTAAATATTTATTATCTTATTTGATTTGTAATTTTTTGTTAAGATAATTGAAACAGTTAGCCCTAGAATGCCGGCAATAAATAATAGAATTTTTAATAATATCATTTTTAAATAAATAATTAGTTTGTTTTAGGATAAAATACAGTCCATTAAAAATGAGTTTTCATCCTAAATTCATGTAAAGTTATTTTTGATATTTTAATAAAACTATTTATTGATTAAATTATTTAAAAATAATACGTATGTCTTAAAATACAAGGTTTTAATTTATTTTTATAAATTTATTTTTGTAAATATTTAATTACTCTTTATTCGTTTTTAATTAATAATTTGAATAAATAATGATGTTGCCAAAAGCTTAAAAGTTTTTATTTAAAATGGAGTAGTTTTATTAACTGTTTTCTCATATCATTTATAGTGTTTAGTTTTGCCTTATGCAATAGAAAATTATAATTATTAGTAAACACTTAATTTTTAATTTATGAGGGATATGTTTGGTTTAAAGATTAAAGAGATTAGAGAGCAAAGTAATTTGAGCAAAGAATACGTTGCTATTCAAATGGAAATAACCATTAATGATTACAATAAAATTGAGAAAGGAAAAGTTGATTTGAAATTATCTAAGTTGGACCGATTGGTAAAAATACTCGGTGCCAAAAAAAGCGAAATTTTTAAGCTGGACTACTAAATAAAAATCTTTACTTTTTTATAGTTTAGGATGTGGTCATTGATTTTAAAAAAAATAGGCTGTACTTTTAAAGTACAGCCTATTTTTTTGAGATATATTTTTTATGGAATTTTTATCTTTAAAACACATCCTAAAGATTCCAATACTAAAATATAATGTGTGTTCGTTATTTCCTGGATAGTAGCTTTTTGATCCATAAAAGGGCCTGAATTTACTTTTATCGTTTCGCCTATATTGTACTGCTCAACTGAAATATCTGAATTGTCTCCAGAATCCAGCCATTTCTTTATGGTGTTTATTTCTTCGTCTTTAACGATGGCATGCTTCCCTAGCCAAAATAAGTACCGGATCACCCCTGGGGACAGAAATACTAAATTGCGATCTTTTTCTGGTAATTGGACAAATACATAATGATTGAATAACGGGACTTCTACTTTCTTTTTTCTATCAGAATATTGATGTACTTTTTTAATGACAGGACAATAACAGTTTATATTTGATCTTTTTAATTGCTCAGCTACTTTTTTTTCCCATTTCGGTTTTGTGTACAAGACATACCAGTTCATTATTTTATCTATTTTATTTTTGTATTCTTCTATTTTAATTACCGACACTTTTGATGTAGTGTTTTATACGATGCCTAGTCTTATAATTGATAGACCTTTCAAAGTGAACTTATGATGATTTAATATTTTTTAGACGTATCGCTACCAATTAAGTTAAGATCCTATGGCTTGATAAATAAACCCGATAGCTTCTAATTCTGATTTATTTAATATATTTCTTCCATCAAATACAAAAGCCGGTTTTTGCATTGCATCATAAATTTTTTGCCAATTATATAAGATGAATTCATCCCATTCGGTCAGAATAGCTATAGCATGCGCATTTTCACAAGCATCATAGGGATTGTCAAAAGTGTCTAAATTTTTAGCATTGGCTTTATAGGATCTGGTCTCTAAATAATCTAAGTCGGCCAGCATCTTCTTTCGAGTTACTTTGGGGTCGTAGACGGCAATTTTTGCCTGTTCATTAATTAAATCATCTGCTATATAAATGGCAGCAGATTCTCTGGTGTCATTAGTGTCTTTTTTAAAAGCCCATCCCAGGAATGTTATCTTTTTATCAGCCACAGTATTGTATAAGGTTTGCACAATATTATCAACGAAGCGTTTTTTTTGATGGTTATTCATGATGATGACCTGATCCCAATAGTCAGCTATTTCATTCATACCATATGATTTAGCAATATATACTAAGTTCAAAATGTCCTTTTGAAAACAAGAACCGCCAAAACCGACCGATGCTTTCAGGAATTTAGGGCCAATTCGACTGTCCATACCTATGGCTCTGGCTACTTCATTTACGTTTGCTCCTGTTTTCTCACAAAGTTCTGACATCGCATTTATCGAAGAGATTCGCTGTGCTAAAAATGCATTGGCGGTTAACTTGGATAATTCAGAAGACCAAACATTTGTTGTAACTATTTTTTCCATAGCTACCCAATTGGCATAAACTTCGACTAAAGCTTGTATTGCATTTTGTCCTTCAGGTGTTGTATCCCCACCGATCAATATTCTGTCCGGATGCAGTAAATCAGTAACGGCTGTACCTTCTGCCAGAAACTCGGGATTCGATAAGATCTGAAACTGTACTCCATTTCCGGTATTGTCCAGAATACTTTTTAGGGCTTCAGCGGTTCTGACCGGCAGTGTCGATTTTTCTACCACAATTTTATTGTCTTTTGCCACTTTAGCAATTTGCCGGGCACATAGTTCAATGTATTTTAAATCGGCGGCCATGCCTTTTCCTTTACCATATGTTTTTGTTGGGGTGTTTACGGATATAAAAATAGCATCGGCTTCGTCAATGGCTTGTTCCACATCAGTTGAAAAAAACAAGTTTCTTCCCCTTGCCTTTGCTACAATTGTACTTAAGCCCGGTTCGTAAATAGGTATATCATCGGTATTCTCGCTGTTCCAAGCAGCAATTCGTTCTGTGTTTAAATCAACGACCGTCACTTGTATGTGAGGACATTTTTGAGCAATAACAGCCATGGTAGGTCCGCCAACATATCCGGCTCCAATACAACAGATTTTAGTAATTTTAGATTTCATTTTCAGTATTATATATTATAGTTGCCGACTCCAATTGATCTGACAGTATTATTAAAGTTCTATACTACACCCATGCAATACCATCTTATATGGCTTTTTTTAAAATAAAATTCGGTTAAAAGCCAACAGTACTATTTGTAAGTGTAGGGGGCTGTTTTTGTTCAATTTTATGGTATAATTAGCTACACATCCTGTCAATTATAAAGTGTTTAAAAAAAGTAAAAATAATTCCGTTTGAATCAACTTAATGCTTCTTGTAATGGTATTTATTCCTTATTACGACTTTTTAACAACTAAAATCAACTATTCTGTTCTTATCTCTCTAGTATTTTTGTAGTCGTTATTTTGCATTGTTGCGGCTAACAAATGATATATATTGTTTTTAAAACATAGTATAGCACTTTAAATTTTCTTCTTTTATGAGTAGTGATAATGTAACTATTCACGGGGTACCCTTGCTTTTTTGTAAATATTTGCAGCTTCTTAAGCATACAGCTATAGTTGTGATGCGAAAGTGATCTAGTAATTTTAAAAAGATATAATGATGATGAAGATAGGAATAACCTTCAGTGCCTTTGATTTATTACATGCAGGACATGTCAAAATGTTGGAAGAGGCTAAAATGCATTGTGATTATTTGATTGTTGGTTTGCAAACGGACCCAACATTAGACCGTCCTGAAAAAAACAAACCCACCCAAACTGTTGTGGAACGTTATATTCAATTAAAGGCCTGTAAATTCGTAGATGAAATTGTGCCTTATGCTACCGAACAGGATTTAGAAGATATTTTGAAAGCTTTTCATATTGATGTCCGTATAGTTGGTGACGAATATCAAGAACGTGATTTTACCGGAAGAAGTTATTGTGAAGAAAAAGGAATTGAACTCTATTTTAATACCAGGGATCATCGCTTTTCCAGTTCTGGTTTACGTCGTGAAGTTTTTCAAATTGAACTATTAAACGAAAAATTATGATGATCGAACCTAAAGTTACCCATGTTGTATTAACAGGAGGGGTGGGGAGCAGGTTGTGGCCCTTGTCCAGAAAAAGTCAGCCCAAACAATATTTAGATTTATTTGACGGAAAGTCTTTATTTGAGCTGACATTAGAGCGCAATGCTGCTGTCGTAGATAAAGTCATTGTGGTTGGGAATCAAGATAACAGTCACTTGACCAACCGGCAAATGCATCAATTAGGGATTCCTTTTACCCATATCGTAGAAGCTACGCCCAGAAATACAGCTGCAGCTATTGCCTTCGCGGCATTTGATTGTCATCCGGATGATATCTTAATCGTTACGCCTTCGGATCACCTTATTGAGGGAGAAAAAGAATACATTGCTTCTTTGCACGACGCGATCGCATTGGCAAAGCGCAATTACCTGGTTACTTTTGGAATTCAACCCAGTCGTCCGGAGACCGGATATGGTTATATTGAATATAGTGGACAAGATGTTTTGGCCTTCCACGAAAAGCCCAATTTAGAACGGGCTGTCTCCTTTATAGAAAAAGATACTTTTTTATGGAACAGCGGCATGTTTTGCTTTAAAGCCGGACTCTTTTTGGAGGAGTTAAAGAAACAAGAACCGAATGTGTATAACCGAGCTCATTTTGCGTGGATGGTAAGTATTGATAATCGATTAGATTATGAAGCGTCTCTTCATATTCCTTCCATTAGTGTTGATTATGCGGTGATGGAACGCAGTAAAAACATCAAAGTTGTTGCTACACAATTTGAGTGGTCTGATTTAGGATCATTTGAATCGGTTTATGATTATTTGATCCAAAAAGGTCATCAGGCTGATGATAAAGGCAACATCGTTATTGGGTCTGACTTGCATACTGCTTTTGTAGGCTTGCAAAATTGTTTGCTTGTCCATACCGAAGATGCTCTTTTGGTTGTTCAGAAAGAACATTCTCAGGATGTTAAGCAGGTGTATCAATACTTAGAATCGATAGATTCCCCTCTATTATAAATTTATTTAAATCTAAATTATTATGGAACATGACATAAGGCCTTGGGGGCAGTATTGGGTACTGGATGACGCCAGCACTCATAAAGTAAAAAGAATTTTAGTTGATTCACATCAACGTTTGTCTTATCAATACCATTACCATCGTTCTGAAGCTTGGACCATCGTTTCAGGAATAGGACGTATTACTTTGGATGGTCTTGTTCAAGATTATAAAGTCGGGGATACTGCAATGATACCTCAAGGAGTAAAGCACAGAATAGAAAATCCTTTCAATGAGCCACTTATTTTTATCGAGGTTCAGCACGGGACTTATTTTGGGGAGGATGATATTGTAAGAGTCGAAGATGACTATCAAAGAGCCTAAAGATGGATTTTCATTTTATTTTACTGTTCTTATATCAGATGTAGTTATGTCTTTAATTTCAAAAAAGATATCATTTCAAGAGTTTGACCATGCTTTTAAAACTGTTAAGGCTTATTTTAAACAGTTAGAAACTACAATTGCTGAGGTTTCTATTGTCGAAGAAAAAACAATAAACCTTCATGGAGTTATTACAAATTCGATGTTTAAAGTACTTGTTCAATATTATAAAAATGTATATGATATTGATTTACGTCGTTCAGATTTGAAGCACATGCATGTTAATTTATTAGCAGCTATCGATTATAAAAAAATGGCCAATTATAGAGGTTTAGGAGCGGTAGGAATTGTGAAATTCAAAGAAATTCTACAATCCCATGATATTATATAGCAATTACAGCATCGTTACGAATACAATTGATTATTAAATCAACTTTTTCAACCTGCCCGTTTTTTAAAAATAATACAGAAAATATTTATTAAGTCACTGTTCGATTTTTATAGGACAGATTCAATCTACATACAATAATGATAACCAAAAAATCAACAATTTACATTGCAGGACATAACGGCATGGTGGGTAGTGCCATCTGGCGCACTTTAACCGCTAAGGGATATACTAACCTTATAGGTATGTCTAGCAAGGAATTAGATTTAAGAAACCAACAGGCGGTACAAGAATTTATCAACCAAAATAAACCTGAAGTGATAATTGATGCGGCTGCAAGGGTTGGAGGCATATTAGCCAACAACAATTACCCGTATCAATTTATCATGGAAAATATGCAAATCCAGAATAACTTGATTGATACCGCTTTAAAAGTTGGGGTGGGGAAGTTCATCTTTTTAGGAAGTTCCTGTATCTATCCAAAATTAGCACCACAACCTTTAAAGGAAGAGTATTTACTAACGGATAGTTTGGAGCCTACGAACGAATGGTATGCGATAGCTAAAATTACCGGAGTAAAAGCATGTCAAGCCATCAGAAACCAATTCGAAAAAGATTTTGTGAGTTTGATGCCTACTAATTTATATGGCATTCATGATAATTTCGATTTAAAAAGTTCTCATGTTTTACCTGCTATGATACGCAAGTTTCACGAAGCCAAATGGAATAATAATGCGGTAGTAGTCCTTTGGGGAAGCGGTACACCCATGCGGGAATTCCTTTTTGTTGATGATATGGCCGAAGCAGTTGTCTTTGCCTTAGAAAATGAATTACCGGATTATTTATACAATGTGGGAACAGGCCAGGATTTAACCATCAGGGAATTAGCCGAAACTATTCAGAAGATTGTAGGGCACCAAGGGGATATCGTTTGGGATGACGCAAAACCTGATGGAACACCACGTAAATTAATGGATATTTCCAAGATGCATGCCTTAGGCTGGAAACACAAAACTAATCTTGAAGAAGGCATCCAAAAAACCTATGATTGGTTTTTGGAAAATGTAGATGCTGTCAAGAAAGTTAAGATGTAAACCGGTTATCGTCTATCATTATTCGTTTTTCGTTCATCGAAAATCAAACAACAAACAACAAACAACGAACAACAAAATAAAATGAGCACACAACAAAAAGTAGCCCTCATAACAGGAATTACAGGTCAAGATGGATCTTATTTAGCGGAGTTATTATTAGAAAAAGGATATCAAGTTCATGGGGTAAAAAGACGTGCGTCTTCTTTTAATACCCAACGTATCGATCATATTTATCAAGATCAACACGAGAATCATGTTGGTTTTAAATTACATTATGGTGATTTGACCGATTCTACCAATATCATCCGAATCATCCAGGAAGTACAACCCGATGAAATTTATAACCTGGGGGCAATGTCTCACGTAAAAGTTTCTTTTGATTCTCCTGAATATGTGGCCAATGTGGACGGAATGGGTACCTTAAGAATATTAGAGGCTGTTAGAATACTTGGTCTTGAAAAGAAAACCAGAATCTATCAAGCTTCTACTTCAGAATTGTATGGAGGATTGGCAGAAAATAAGAATGATGAAGGTTTTTACGATGAAAAATCTCCGTTCTATCCTCGTTCTCCTTATGGTGTGGCCAAAATATATGGCTTTTGGATTACCAAAAACTACCGCGAAGCCTATAATATTTATGCTTGCAACGGCATCTTGTTCAACCACGAATCGCCAAGGAGGGGAGAAACCTTTGTTACCCGTAAAATTACGATGGCCACCGCTGCCATTGCTTTGGGAAAACAAGATTGTCTGTATTTAGGAAATTTGAATTCTCAAAGAGACTGGGGACATGCCAAAGATTATGTAGAAGCCATGTGGAGAATCTTGCAACAGGATGTAGCCGAAGACTATGTGATTGCTACAGGAGTCACTACTTATATTCGTGATTTTGTGCGTTTGTCTTTTGCTGAAGTAGGTATCGAATTAGCCTTTGAAGGTGAAAACGAAAATGAAATTGCCAAAATTACAGCCTGCAACCATCCTGATTATCAATTGCCAATAGGTACTATAGTAGTACGAGTAGACCCACAATATTACCGACCAACCGAAGTGGATTTATTGATTGGAGATCCAAGTAAATCTAAAAAATTAGGCTGGAAACCACAATATGACCTTGCCGGTTTGGTAAAAGAAATGGTAGCTTCAGATTTAGCACTGTTCAGGAAAGATTTGTATTTAATGGATGCCGGACATACGGTGTATTTGCAGCAGGAGTAGGGGATTATAAATAAACTTAGATTTTTTATTTTAAACGGTAAACAAAAAATATGCAAGCAGGTCATCGCGTAGTCAAAAATACTGGGATATTATATGCTCGGATGTTCATTACAATGTTTATTACCCTCTACGCAACTCGATTATTACTTGCGGATTTAGGTGTTGAAGATTTTGGATTGTTTAACGTTGTAGGAGGATTGATAGCAATGCTCGGGTTTTTAAACACCTCAATGTCAGCAGCTACTCAAAGATTTATGTCGGTTGCACAAGGAAGCGGAGATTTAGAAAAAGTTAAATGTATTTTCAATACAAGTGCATATTTGCATTTTGTTATTGGTTTACTATTGGTAATAGTATTTGAAATTGCTGGCTATTTTTTTTTTAATGGTATTTTAAAAATTAATCCTGTTCGGATAGAATCTGCAAAAATTATATATCAATTCATGATAATAAGTACTTTCTTTACAGTATTAACAGTTCCATATGAAGCTGTTATTACTTCTAATGAAAATATGTTGCTATATGCAGTTTTAAGTATTATTGAGACTGTTTTTAAATTGTTTATTACAATTTTTATAACTTATAGTTCGTATGATCACCTCGAAACATATGGATTTCTAACTGTTATGCTTTCAATTTTTTTACTGTTAATACGTATATTTTATTGTCATAAAAAATATGATGAGTGTACATTGAAATTAACAAAGTATTACGATAAACCTTTGTTAAAAGAAATGAGCGGCTTTGCCGGATGGACATTATTAGGAACAACGACTAGTATGCTTTCAATTTATGGACAAGGGATTGTAATTAATATTTTTTTTGGAGCAATTGTAAATGCTTCACAAGCCATAGCAAACCAAATAAGCGGTCAATTATCTACTATAGCCGCTACAATGCAAAAAGCATTGAATCCGATGTTGGGTAAAAGTGAAGGTGGGGGCAATAGGAGTTTGATGATTAATGCATCGATGGCAGGTAGTAAAATATCTGTATTTCTGATAATGATCCCTATAATCCCTATAATAATAGAAATGCCTTTAATATTTAGTATTTGGCTAAAAGAAACACCTAGTTTCGCAATTATTTTTTGTAGATTAATATTAATTAGAATTTTAATCGAACAATATCATAATGTTTTAGTAACATCTATAATAATTGTAGGAAATATTAAAAAATTTGAAATAATCAATTCATTATTTAATATTTCTCCATTAGTTATATCCTACTTTCTATTTCTAAAAGGGTTTAATTCTGTCTCTTTATATTTTACTTTTATTATATGTGCTTTTTTAAAAACCGGTGGTGTCATCTATTTTGCAAAGATAAATTGTAATATGTCGGTCTCGATTTATATTAAAAAGGTTGTTCTACCAAGTATTTATTGTTTTTTTATTGTTTTTTTACTATCATTAATTCCATCATTATTCTTAAATAAATCTTTGTTGAGAATAATATTTACATTGCTAATATCATTAACATCTTGTGGTTTCACGATTTGGATTATTGGTTTGTCGGAAAGTGAACGAAATGGGATAAGGTTATTTAAAAAACATTTATTCAAGAGTTTTAAAAAATTAAAATTACAGTAACCTGACCTGTATAAAATGTTGCCGATTATATAAATATAGAATTTTAACTATAATCTTAGTTTTATTTTCGGTGTATTTTTAGGATTAAATAAACAAGAAACAATTTTTTTGGTAAAAAAGAATTTTTTAACAATCAAATCTTTTAAAAATGATTAAACTAAGTGTCATAATTCCTGTTTACAATGTAGAAAAATATATAAAAAAATGTTTAGACAGTGTTTTTATTCAAGATGTTGCTTGTGATGAATATGAAGTTATAGTTGTTGATGATGGTTCTCCTGATAATAGCATGGAAATTGTTAAATATTTTGCTACGGAATTTAAAAATTTAAAAATTATTAGTCAAAAAAACCAAGGGTTAAGCGCAGCAAGAAATGCAGGGATGAGAATTGCAAAGGGTGAATATATTTGGTTTGTAGATAGTGATGATTGGATAGAGGAGAATTGTTTGCAAGAAATATTTAAGATATTGAATACATACAAAGCTGAGGTATTTGTAACCCCACTAAAATCAGTTAATGAAACAAGTAGAAAGATTATAAAGAACTCATTTTTAGGTTGTGAAGATATTAGCTTTTGTAAAGGTATTGATTTTCTTAAATATTCAGAACGGATAACTCCAATTCAAATATATATTTTTAATCGAATATTTATGAAAAAAAATGATTTGGAATTTAAACATGGTATATTTCATGAAGATTTGGAACTAGCTCCCCGAATGTTATTTTTTGCAAAAGATGTCTGTTTAATAAATAAGACTTTTTATTGTTATTTATTGAGAAATTCGGGATCTATCACGTCTGATTTTTCGTCTAAAAAATCTGAAGATTTAATTTTAATTATAAAAAGTTTAGAAGATTTTGTAAAAAAAAATAAATTAAACAGATTTGAAAGACAAAATATTATGTTCAGAAAAATAGGTTGTTTATATTCAATAATATCGAATTTTAATAATACAGATGATTATAAAATTAGAGATAATTTTTTTAAAACATATTATTGGTATATTAAAAGATTAAGTTTAGAATCGATATTAACATTTAATAAAAGATTTATTTTTTATGGATTTTTACTATTAGTTAGTCATAAATTAATATTTCTTTATTTTAATAATAAACAGTTATGGATTTAGCATATATTGTTTATTTATTACTTTTTTTAGTTATGTTTTTGTTTGCGCATTATGAAGTTCATTTAAGCAAAACAAACAGCATAAAAGTTAGAATATTTAAAAATTATTTAACAATAATACCTATATTAGTATTTACAATAATAATAGGTTTAAGATATAACGTAGGTATTGATTATGTCTTTTACAAAAAAAATTATGTTAAAATATTAAATGAATCTAATAATTTAGATCAAGATTTTGAAATTGGGTACCTATTTATGTTTAATTTTTTCGCTTGGTTAAAAGCTAGTTTTGTATTTCCTTTTATATTTACTGCCTTTTTTCAAATATTTTTTCTATATTTTCAGAGCCGGAAAAATATATTTTTATTTCCTTTCATTATATTTTATTTTTTTTTCATGACTAATTTTATGTATAGTCTAAATATTATGAGACAAATGTTGGCTTTTAATATTTTATTTGCAGGAACTAGCAGCATAATTGATAGGAAAAAATATAAATGGATTATTTATTGTTTAGGAGCTTCACTATTTCATGTTACAGCATTAATTGCGCTACCTTTTTATTTTATAAATCGAAATTTTATTAAGAATAGATATTTTGCTATAATTATTTTAGCTTTCGTTTATTTTTTATCTACATATTTTTTTGCTGAATTTTTAAATTTGTTTCTAGAAAAGTACTTGCCTTTTATTTTTTCAAATCGAAATTTAGAATCAATCAATTTAGAAGATAGAAATATCAAAAAAAGTGGAGGTTCTGGTGTCTTTGATTTCGCTTCTTTTGTTATTTACTTGTTATTTATTTATTATTATAAGATCTGTTTTAGATTGTATTCAAAATATGGCTTTTCTTTGTTTTTTAATTTAGCCGCTATAGGAATAATATTATTCCCTCTCGTAAAGAATAATATTTTATTTGACAGAATTAATTACTATTTCTATGGATTTAGTTTTGTAGTCTATGCATTTTACACGCATTATTTTTTAGTTCTAAAGAAAAATATTTTTTTATCTCTTGCAATATTAGCTTATATGTTTCTTCTTATATTACAATTTATATTTATGATAAATTCAAGAAGTAATGGCATTTCTCCTTTTCAATTTGTGACTGAATTTTAGCTTTATTTATAAAATTATTTTTCTATTAAATAAAAAATTATGAAAATTTTAATAATTACCCTTCATTATTTAGATCAAAATAGTGGCGGTAGTTTTGCTTCACGGGCTTTTATTAATGCATTTGCTAATATTGCAGATTCAAGTATTTTATTATATCCTGATAGAGGGATTTCTATCAGAGAGTATATTGATTCAACTTGTGAGTTAAAAGGAATTGTTGATAAGCGAAGTAAATTAAAAAGAGGAATAGATATTTACCGCGGTATAATTCATAGATTTAATAGCAATATTGTATTAACTGAAATTGATCTTTTTAATCCTGATATAGTAGTTTTTGATAATAGCCGTTGTTCTGCAGGATTAATAGAAAAGTTAAAACGAAGAAAAAAAAAAATCATTACCATTCATCATAATTTTGAATTAGAATATTATAAAGGGACTAAGCCTAATATTGTATGGAGGATTCCTTTTATGCATTATATGAAAAAAGCAGAAAGAAGAGCATTAATAAATAGTGATGTAAATCTTACTTTAACCGAACAAGATTCTACATTGTTATTGAAATATTATTCTAATGGAAAAAAAATAAATATTAATTATTTGGGTTGTTTTGAATATAAAACAATTAAATCAGAAGAATTGATAAAACCTAAAAATAAAATTATAAAAATTGTAATTACCGGTAATTTGTCAGCTATTCAAACAGAATTGTGTCTTGTAGATTTTTTAGAAAATATATTTCCAGATATGGAGAAAAAGTTAAGAGATTTTGAATTAATTATTGCAGGAAGAAATCCATCTAATTCTATAAAAAAATTATGTGAAGATAATTCATCCATAAAATTAATTGAAAATCCACTGAATATGAGTTATGTTATTCAAAATGCGGATATTTATTTATGCCCCATATTTTTAGGAGGAGGATTAAAACTTAGAATTATGGATGGATTAAAGTTAGGTTTGCCCGTTTTATCTCATGAAATTTCAGCTAGAGGATATGATAAATTCATTGAATCAAACTGTCTTTTTGTATACAATAGTAATTCATCTTTCATTGTTTCGTTAGAAAAAATATTATTGTTAATTAATCAGGAAAAAATGGATAATACTAAAATTCAAGGAATTTACAATGTACTTTTTTCTTTTGAAGCAGGAGTGTTTCGATTAAAAAAAATATTTAAAGATAATAATATTAATTACCCATTAAAAAATAATGAATGAATTAGCCCCCATAGTTTTATTTACTTACAAACGTCTCGAAACACTCCAACAAACTGTTCTTGCTTTAGCAGCTAATCCTTTAGCATCTAAAAGCGATTTAATTATTTATTCGGATGGTGCCAAGAAAGAAGAGGACGAACCCATTATTCAAGAAATTCGAATATTTTTAAAAACTATTACTGGTTTTAAATCGGTTACAATTCATGAATCTATGAGCAACAAAGGTCTTGCTGCATCTATTATTGACGGAGTAAGTGCAGTAATGAAGCAATACCAAAAAGCCATAGTCTTGGAAGATGATTTGATTACAAGTACTAATTTTTTAGACTTCATGAATGAAGGATTAAACAAATATAAGGAGCATAAAAAAGTATATTCAATATCGGGTTACTCTTTTGATTTTAAAAATAAAATTATAAAAGAAGATGCTTACTTTTTAAATCGTTCTTGGTCATGGGGCTGGGCCAGTTGGGAAGATCGATGGACTGAAATTGACTGGGAAGTTAAAGATTATTCTTTTTTTAAAAAGGATTCCAATCAAAAAAAAGAGTTTTCTAAATTGGGTTCAGATGTTTATGGAATGTTGAAAAAACAAATGAATGGTCAAGTAGACTCCTGGTATATTCGTTCTACTTTCAATCAGTTTAAAGTTAAGGGTTTAAGCTTATATCCTGCAATATCTAAAATAGATAATAATGGTTTTGATGCTATTGCAACTCATACTAGTGGTTTAAAAAACAGATATTTTACCTCATTTGATATCTGTAATAAAAGGAATTTTAATTTTCCCGAGAAAATAGAAATTAATAGACGACAACAATTGGAATTTGCCAACAAGATGAGCTTTAGAATTCGTTTGATCAATAAGTTTAAAGAGATTTTTTTTAAATGATACGTTTAATAAAGAAACTCCGAATTTGGTTTTTAGTAAATACTATTTGGAGTAAATATTCGATAGGCTCTCATTTTCATGCAGGCTTAGGAGTAAGACTTTGGGCTAAAAACAGAATGGAAATCGGTTCTCATTTCTACATAGGGCATGGAAGTTCCATACACACAGATTGTTTAATTGGAAAGTATGTGATGTTTGGAAATAATGTTGCAGTAGTTGGTAAATATGACCATAATTTTCAAGAAATAGGCATTCCTATCCGATTGGCCAGCCAAATTAGGGATAAGGAATATAATTGGAAGGGAAATAATTTGGTAACCGTTATTGGCGATGATGTATGGGTAGGCCATGGTTCAATAATTATGAGTGGAGTCACTATTGGCAGTGGCTGCATTATAGCTGCCGGTTCAGTAGTAACAAAAGACTTGGAACCTTATTTTATTTATGCCGGTATTCCGGCAAAGAAAATTAAAAAGCGTTTTGAAACTATTGAAAAGGAGGAATTGCATATTCTTAAATTAGAAAAAATTCTTGCTTAAATTATTCTATCAATTTATAAAAAAAATTAATGGTTATTTAAGAAAATCTATTAATATCCATATACATCATAAAAAAAAATCTAGTTTTTATATACAAATTAGATTTTTTGATAAAGAGATATTAATTTATTTTAAAGGAACTAAAGCCTCTATTACTATTTTGTTTTTCTCTATAATTTATAAAATTCATATATCGATATTATTGTTTTTATCTATAACAGTATAATTATGCAAAAAACAACAACTTCCGTTCCTTTAATGGAGTATTCCATTTATAATGGAGATTTATTTGAATTGGATTTCACAAAAAAAACATTGATTACCACGATCAATCAATATTCGTATTGTGTAGCTGAGGAAGATGTTGAATTTAAAAGAGCTTTACTAGAATCGGATATTTTATTACCAGATGGAATGGCTATTGTTTCAGCTGTAAGATTTCAAAGTGGTAAAAAAATAAAAAAAATTGCGGGTGCTGACATTCATTTGCATTTGTTGCATGATTTGAATAAAAGAGGAGGGCGCTGTTTTTATTTAGGTTCTTCAATCCCTACATTATTAAAAATTAAGGAACGTTTAGCAACCGAGTTTCCTAATGTAATTGTTGGCACATATTCCCCCCCTTTTAAAACCCATTTTTCCAAGATTGAAAATAAGAAAATGGTAGCTGCGATAAATGCTTTTGGTCCTGATGTGTTGTTTGTTGGTATGACAGCACCCAAACAGGAAAAATGGGCTTTTCATCATAAAACACAAATAAAAGCAAAGACTATTTGCGCCATTGGTGCAGTGTTTGATTTTTATGCTGGAACTGTAGGACGTCCATCTTCGTTTTGGATTAATCTAAAACTAGAATGGTTTATCCGCTTGATTAAAGAACCTAAGAGAATGTGGAAACGCTATTTGTATTATGGTCCTGTTTTTATAGGATATATTCTTCAAAACAAGAAAAGAGTTGTTTCAAAATAGGAAACTCTGAGCTCAAAACTCGATAGCGCTTGATCTGACACATATAATTTTAAATATAAAAAGTAGTAATGCTAATACGATAGCATTCTAAAAATAATGTTCTTTCAAAAAAAGTATACAATCAAACAGAAAAGCATAGTATTTGCTTTTCTACTATGTGTTGCTGGGATATTTTATTATTCCTGGTTGCCCAATCCTAGATTTGACACCGAAACTTATCTGCCGTTGTGGCTATTAAACTGGAGCAATACCTATTTTAATTTGCGCACCGCTATTCCTTTTATACCATTGGGTTATTTGTTAGAAACTTGGGTATCGATTACAACCAAAGTTTATGTTACTAAAAGCAGTTTGCTATTTCGGATTAAAACTATTTTGATTGCCACTATTGTTGTATGCCTGGCAGAAGGTGGACAGTTTTTTATTAGGAATAGAAATCCGGACAGTTTAGATATTGTTTTTGGAATTTTAGGTAGTGTCACCGGTAGTTGTACTTATAATATCATTCAAAAAATCAACTTATTATTTACTAAAAATGCGTAACAGACATAAATTTACTTTTATCTTTTGTTGTATCCTGTTTGATTTTATGGCTATGATTGGGGGTACCCTGTTTTTTTTACATTTTGCCAAGGATGCAACCGTAAGCTGGCAGCCCTTTGTGATCAATAATATGTTCCACGCTTCGATTATTACCTGGCTGCTTCCGGTCTTGTATTTCAATTTGTATCGGTTAAACACGATCTTAGATTTAGAGAGTTTTTATCGCAACAGTTGGCGCGTCTTTTTGAGTCAGCGTATCCTGTGGCAATGTTATATTTTTGTTTTTCAGGGACCGGGGGAGTACAACCTGAGTATTAGCGCCAATTTATTTCAACTGAGTTTTTTGCTTTTGTATTTTTTATCCTCCAGAATACTTTTTGCAGTGGTTTTAAATAATATAAAAAAATGGGTACGCACCCCACTTAACGTGGCCATTTGGGGGTTTAATACCACCAGTATCGAACTGGCTTCACAACTTGAAATGAATTCCCATTTCAATCACTTTTTAGGAATACTTAATGATACTGCGGATGAAGATTATATGACTAAGGAAGATTTCAGCAAAGCGCTGACCCAGGCTATTCATTTGGCTTCTGATGACAATATTCAAGAGCTGTATGTGGTAGCACAGCCCCACTATATTGAAGATTTAAATTGCTATTTTGAACTTGCCGATCGGTATTGTATGCGATTGAAGTTTGTGCCGGATTTCTCCATGATTTCAAGGTCTTCTTTTAGCAGTACTAATTTTAATAATTTTCATGTCATCCGACCACGGAATGAACCTTTACAGGATGCCTATAATCGCTTACTGAAACGCGTCTTTGATATTGTATTTAGTCTGTTTATCCTTTTTTTCGTTCTGTCCTGGTTATATCCTGTTTTGGCTTTTATCATCAAAAAGCAAAGCAAAGGGCCTGTTTTATTTAAGCAATTGCGTACCGGGAAGAAAAACCAATCGTTTTGGTGTTACAAATTTCGCAGTATGACTGTCAATGCCCAGAGTGACAGTCTACAAGCACAGAAGGAAGATGCCCGCGTTACCCCAATCGGGAAATTTATCAGGAGAACCAGTTTAGATGAATTGCCTCAGTTTTTCAATGTTTTATTAGGCGATATGAGTGTGGTAGGACCTCGTCCTCACATGCTGAAGCATACACAGGACTACAACGAGAAGATTAATAATTTTATGGTGCGCCATTTTGTAAAACCCGGTATCACGGGGTTAGCACAGGTTTCCGGTTTAAGGGGAGAAACCAAAAAAGTATCCGACATGAAGCGCCGTGTGAAGGCAGACATTGATTATGTACAAAATTGGAGTTTGATTAAAGATTTAAAAATATGTTTATTGACGGTAATTGTAACCCTGAAAGGGGATGAAAATGCCTTTTAATTTTAAAATAATAACTTATGAATATTACGTATTTCTTAGCTGGTATGCTATGCGGTATTTGTGTAGCCTCTTTTTTTATTGGTAAAGAACTGTATCGATTTTATGTTAAAAATAAGATTCAGAAAAAACAATTGGACCGAATGGCCAAATTGAATGACAAAATAAAAAAATCATTTTTATTTCAATCAAATTAAATTTCAAAATAATTATCGACTGTCAGGTGTGCTTTTAGACTGTTGTATAGCTGTTACAAATACTACAACAAAATCTCAGTCTGTAATTTTTACTAATTCTTAACAATTATCTTAAATATATGTTTATCAAAACCCAAAAAATATGTCTGTGTATATTGATTACTCAAATGTTTATGTCTTGTACATCGAGTTCTAAATTGACCTATTTGCAAGATGTTAAAATTTCGCCAACAGAGCGGGGCAATTTGGAATATGAACCCACATTACAGGCTGATGATTTGTTAAGCATCATTGTTTTTGCCGAAAATCCTGAAAGCACAGTTCCTTTTAATCTACCGCAAATTCAAGGGAGCTACAACATTGGGAATAACCAAAATGGGATAAAAACATACCTAGTTGACCATGAAGGTGAAATTGATTTTCCGGTTATTGGTAAAGTAAAGTTAGGAGGATTAGCCAGAAGAGATGCTAACAATAAATTAGTTTCCTTAGTATCTGAATATGTCAAGAATCCCGGAATTAATTTACGAATCTTAAATTTTAAGTTTTCGGTGTTGGGTGAAGTAAGTCGACCAGGTAGTTTTACAATTGACAGTGAGCGTATCACTTTGTTAGAAGCAATCAGTAAAGCTGGTGATTTAACAATTTATGGAAAACGCTCTGACATTTTGCTCATCAGGGAGAATAATGGGATAAAAAGTTATCATCGAATTGACATTACAAATTCTGATTTTGTTAATTCACCGTATTATTATTTGGCCCAGAACGATGTATTAGTAGTTAGTCCAAATAAAACAAGGGTCAATGCTTCTGTTGTAGGGCCAAATACCTCTGTAATCATGTCTTCACTTTCACTATTAGTTACCTTATTGGTAGTCCTTATTAAATAAAAATTATGCAAGATCAGTTTTATTATTCTGAAGAAGAAGAAAATGAAAGCGGTAGCTTTCAAAACATATTTAAATATTTAGTGTACTGGAAATGGTTTGTATTGAGTCTTGTAGTATGCCTTGTTGCAGTGTTTTTTAAATTGCGCTATTCTACCCCCCAATACAAAGCCACTTGTAAAATATTAGTCCGAGATGAAAAGAAAGGCAATATGCCTTCTGAATTGGGGGCTTTTGCAGATATGGGTTTATTGACAGGAATTAAAAATAATGTTGACAATGAAATTGAAATTCTTAATTCAATTACGTTAACAGAAAAAACGATTGAAAAGTTACAATTTTCTGTTTCCTATTATTTAGTAGGAAATATAAGAGATGTTGAATTGTATGGTAAAACAAAACCGTTTGATTTTGTTATCGAGAATCCATCTGATAAATTTACTAAAAGTTCCAAGTCCTTTATTGTAAAAATTGTTTCTTCCCACAGTTTTGAATTAATTGATACCAATAAAAAAAGTTTGGGTTATTTTAATTTCGGAAGTGTAATTGTTTTGGAAGAAGCTAAAGTAAGAGTTAGGAAATGTCCGGAATTCAAATCAGCTGATTCTGTTGGTCATGATTATATTGTACAGTATTCTCCAGCAGATGTTATTGCCAAAAATTATAGCGATGTATTAACTGTGGAATCGCTGAGTAAAACAAGTAGTATTGTTAATATGAGTGTCTCTGATGCTGTTCGCGAAAAAGGGGAAGACTTTTTGAATACATTAGTTTCGATTTATAATGAAGAGGCAATTAATGATAAAAATATGATTTCTAAAAACACACAGGAATTTATTCAAGAACGTTTGGGAATCATATCTGGGGAACTTGGTGACATTGAAGGGCAATCAGAGCATTTTAAGAAAGCCAATCAAATCATTGATATTCCTACCAATGCCAAAATGTATTTAGAAAATTATTCGGATTTTGAAAAAGCATTGATTGAAACAGAGACCCAATTGCGGGTGGTAGACATAATGATTGATTTTATGAAACATAAAAGCAAGACTGAATTGGTACCCACAGATATCATCCCTTCCGATATGAATCGTATGCAGAATCCATTAATTGCGCAACATAATAATTTGGTTTTGCAAAGAAACCGTGTGTTAAAGGATGGAACGCAAAAAAATTATATTCTGGTTAATTTGGATCGAGATTTAGAAAATTTAGATCAAAATATTAAGGAAAGTTTAGTACAATTGAAAGAGAGTCTTGCTAGTAAAAAATCAAATTTAGAAAAGCAAAATGGTTTTTTAACTAATAAAATAAATCAGATTCCTACTCAAGAAAGGGAATTTAGAATTTTAGAACGCCAGCAAAAAATTAAGGAAGAACTTTATTTGTATTTGATTCAAAAAAGAGAAGAAACAGCTATTTCATTGTCTGTAACTGAACCTAATGCTAAAATTATAGACGCGGGCAGAGCTGCAGAGAATCCTGTTTCACCTAAGAAGAGTATTTTTTATCTGGCTGGAATATTTTTAGGTTTAGGTATTCCTTTCGGAATTATCTTTATTCGATTTAAGTTAGATGACAAGATTCACAACGCCTCTGATGTTGAAAACAAAACTACAGCAGTACCCATTTTAGCAGAACTTCCTTCATTGGCGGAAACCAAAGAATCACAGACACAAAATTTAGAAGCCTTTCGGACTTTGGCTAACAATACTAATTTTATTACCCCATATTCCGATCAATCATCAGGAAAAGTAATTTTTGTTACCTCTTCTATTAAAGGAGAAGGTAAAACATTTGTCTCCTATAACCTAGCTGCAGCTTATGCGCATCTGGATAAAAAAGTCCTACTTGTTGGGGCTGATTTTAGAAATCCTCAACTGCATAAGTATTTGCATCAAAATAGAAAAGAGACCAAAGGATTTTGTAATTATCTTCATGATGGCTCTTTAGATTGGAAGCAATTGCGCTATCAAACGGAAGATGCAGCCTATCCGTTTGATGTATTATTATCTGGAACGATACCGCCTAATCCTACATTATTATTGTCTAATTCGCGTTTTGGCACTTTTATCCAGGAAGTAAAAGAACAGTATGATATTATTATTTTTGATACACCTCCGACCTTATTAGTGACAGATACACTGATTATCTCGAAATACGCTGACACCACTTTGTACGTAGTGCGATCTGGAATTACTGAAAAGAATCTGGTGAGTTATGCCGGTAAATTGAATTTGGATAAAAAAATTATTAATATGGGCTTTGTTATTAATGATATTGATTTTGATACCTCGTATGGATACGGGTATGGATACGGGTATAACTATGGATATGGGTATGGCTATGACAAGGAGGTACAAAAGTCGGTATGGTACAAACGATGGAGGAACAAGGTATAGTTTACTTCTCGATAGGCTTTTTTACTCGGAATGATTTTTTTTGGATTTAATTGTTTTGACCTAAGCCTGTCTTGAGGTAAATGCTGTGATGAGATTGCAGCAGGGTTAGGTTTTATAGCATCTTAACTCCATCGGCTTAACATCTGTGTTTACTTAGGGCTTTTTTCTCTGACTGACAGCAAAAACAGGATAACAAATAACAAAATAACGCTTTTGACTAACAAAATATAATGAACCTAGCACCAAACATTTTAGACGCAGTAAACGAATGGCTTACACCAACATTTGACAAAACAACACAAGAAGCAGTTACAGCACTGAGCAACTCTTCTGCCAAAGACCTTGAAGAGCATTTTTATAAAAATCTGGAATTTGGTACCGGTGGTATGCGGGGCATAATGGGTGTTGGAAACAATCGCATCAACAAATACACACTAGGTAAAAGCACTCAAGGACTATCTGATTACTTACACAAATCTTTTCCTAATCAACCTATAAAAGCCGTTATCGCCTATGATTGCCGTCATAACAGTGATACTCTGGCCAAAACGGTAGCCGATGTTTTTTCAGCTAACGGAATTGCCGTTTATCTTTTTTCAAGCCTCAGACCTACCCCTGAATTGTCATTTGCACTTAAATATTTAAAATGTCAGTGCGGAATTGTACTTACCGCTTCACACAATCCACCGGAATATAACGGATACAAAGTATACTGGGAAGATGGCGGACAAATTGTTCCTCCACAAGACGGGGAAATCATCAATGTCATCGAAAATTTAAAATACGATCAAATCAAATTTGATGCTAATGAAGATTTGATTCACTACATCGACAGCGAAGTAGATCAGGCTTTCGTCAAATCATCTGTAGAAAACGCAAGTTTTAACACTCCTGCTGAAGCGAAAGACAAGTTAAACATTGTTTTTACCTCATTACACGGAACTTCAATTACAGTAGTACCCGATACTTTGGCACTAGCTGGATACAAAAATGTACATATTGTAGAAGAACAAAGGATTCCAAATGGTGATTTCCCAACGGTAAAATCTCCGAATCCGGAAGAACCGGAGGCCCTGACCATGGCATTGGCACTAGCCGATAAAACAAATGCAGATATTGTCATTGGCACCGACCCTGACTGTGACCGTTTGGGTGTAGCGGTCAGAAACAATGAAGGTCAGATGACTTTGCTAAACGGAAACCAGTCCATGATTTTGATGACTGCCTTTTTATTGGAACAATGGAAAAAAGCAGGGAAACTAAACGGGAAACAATTTGTAGGTTCCACCATCGTTTCCACTCCGATGATTATGGAATTGGCCACAGCCTACGATGTACATTACAAAAGCGGTTTGACCGGATTTAAATGGATTGCCAAAATGATTAAAGACTTCCCGGAACTGGAATTCATCGGTGGTGGTGAAGAAAGTTTCGGATACATGGTTGGTGATGCCGTACGTGATAAAGACGCTGTTGCCGCGACCTTGTTGATTTGTGAAGTTGCCGCACAGGCCAAAGCCAAAGGAAGTTCTGTTTATAAAGAATTATTGCAACATTATGTAGATTTCGGATTCTATAAAGAACATTTGATTTCCTTAACCAAAAAAGGAATGGATGGCTTGGCCGAAATCAACCAAATGATGGTCAACTTAAGAGAAAATCCCCTGAAAGAAATCAACGGACAACGAGTGGTTATGGTAGAAGATTACAAATCCTCGGTTGCTTTGAATTTATTGACCAACGAAGAAGAAATCATGGTAATGCCAAAAGCTGACGTATTGATTTATTACACTGAAGATGGTTCTAAAATTTGCGCCAGACCAAGTGGAACAGAACCTAAAATAAAATTCTATATCAGTGTAAAAACAGAATTGGATTCGGTTGACAATTTCAAAGAAGTGGAAAGTACTTTAAATGAAAAAATAAAAAACATCATTGCAGCAATGCAATTGAGTTAAATTATTAAACCGGAATTACTTACTTAGAATTCGTATTGTACGTATTCTTCAAATTAAATATACCACACCCACCATTAACCAACTAAAATTTATAAGATGAAATCATTTTTTTTATGTGGAATTCTATTCCTTTCTACTTTGACTATTTCTGCTCAAGAAAAAGTGAAAGAAACTGCAAAATCAGAAGACTCTAAAAGTATACCTGATTCTGATAGTTCAAAATATATGCTAACGTTAGGTTTAAATACTATCGACAATGGAGGGACTAGTTTTTTACCATTTAATAATTTGTCTTTTAAAACTCCCTTTTTTATAGCTGCAGAACGTCGTTTTACATCGAATCTGTCTCTGGCTGTATCGGTATCTACTAATGAATTAACGATGCAATCAGAAACAAAGTCCTATGTTGGTGTTGACGTTGTAGGGCAATTTTATTTTGATGATTATATCTTTAATAATAAAAACATAGAAACATTCGCAGGCTTAGGAGCGGGGCGATATTTTTTAGAGAATAAAGGCAAAACCACTTTCGATGTAACAGGAGGAGGGCGTTATTGGTTTTCTAATCACTTTGGTGCAAGTCTGCAAGCTTATGGTAAAGTTGGTTTACAGTCCCATGTAGATAAGGTAAATAACCATTTTCAATATAATTTAGGAATTGTTTGGAGAAACGGGACTAGTAAAAAGTAATTAAATACTAGTTATTTATAGTGCCAGATGAATTTGGAACGTTACCAGAATTAATCGGTAATCATCGAATTGAAACCGGGTAGCTGAACTTCAACTTTCAGCCTTAGATTAAACCAAACTGTAAATAAATTATGAGTTTTAAAAATTTAATTTTTAGGAATAAAACTGAAAATCTTACGGATTATCCCGAGTCAGAAATGAACGAGATGAAA
>JACCDQ012195774.1_pt1 | contig 96509 bp, 93 predicted proteins | sample 7446031 | NCBI WGS metagenome assembly JACCDQ01 (sample SAMN15323442, study PRJNA562643) | freshwater metagenome | isolation source: river surface water | place: USA:Blue River Watershed | collected 2017-08-17
CATCGGGATCTCGCGCTTCTCGATCAGCGCGCCCGAGCGCCAGCCGCGGCCGTCGATCACCTGCTCGTTGGCAAGCACGGTCTGATCGACCGGATCCCAGTTCACGGTGCCGGTCTTGCGATAGATGATGCCCTTCTCGAGCATCTTCAGGAACATCCACTGGTTCCAGCGGTAGTAGCCGGGGTCGCAGGTCGCGATCTCCCGCGACCAGTCGAACGCGAAGCCGAGCGACTTCAACTGTCCTTTCATGTACGCGATGTTCGCGTAGGTCCACTGTGCCGGCGGCACGCCGTTGGCCATCGCTGCGTTTTCGGCAGGCATGCCGAACGCGTCCCAACCCATCGGCATCAGCACGTTGTAGCCGTTCATGCGCAGCTGGCGCGCCATCACGTCATTGATCGTGTAGTTGCGCACATGGCCCATGTGCAGCTTGCCGGACGGGTAGGGCAGCATTGAGCAGGCGTAGAACTTTTTCTTCTCTTTGCCCTGAGCGTCGCGCGCGTGCTCGGTGACCTTGTAGGCGTCGATTGCGCGCCAGTGTTCCTGCGCCGAGCGCTCGACATCGGCGGGGATGTATTTGTCTTGCATGACGGGTGGATGGTGAGTGTAAGCGTAGCCGGTGATTATACCGACTGCCGGGAGGGGAATTGCGGCGGCAGAGTGGGCGGGGCAGCGATGCCGGATTCTGGCTTGCCCCGGAGGTCCGCCGGCTCAGCACCCGGGTTTGGCGGGCGAACTGAGAAACGCGGAATCCCGACCCGCGTCGGGATGAGGATTTTGCAGCAGGCGGCTATTGAAAAAATCACCCCGGCGCAGGCCGGGATCCAGCGACTTTCGTTTACTTCGCCGCCGCCTTCGGATCAGTGACGAAACCAATCTTGGTCATGCCATTGCCCTGCGCGGCCGCCATTACCTGAGCGATCACTTCGTAGCGAGTGCCTTTGTCCGCGCGCAGCTGCAGCTCGGGCAGCGGCTTCTTGCCCGACGCTGTCACAAAGCGGGCGGGCAGCTCGTCGAAGGCCACCGGCGCGTTGTTCCAGAATAGCTGGCCCTCGGCATTGATGGCCAGCGTGATGGTCTCCGGTTTCTCCGGTGCCGGCGCTGAAGTCGCATTCGGCAGTTCCAGCTTGATCGCATGCGTGAACAGCGGTGCCGTGATGATGAAGATCACCAGTAGCACCAGCATCACGTCGACCATGGGGGTCACATTGATGTCGGCCATCGGTGCCTGATGGCCGTTGTCGTTAAAGCCGCCGAATGCCATGACGTTCTCCCGCTCAGGCCTTCTTGGCGCGCGCACTGATGATGCGCGAGCCGGTGGTCAGGAACGCATGCAGGTCGTGCGCAAACGCGTCGAGCTCGCCGAGGGTCAGCCGGTTGACCCGCGTGAACGCGTTGTAGCCGAGCACTGCCGGAATGGCGACGACCAGACCGATCGCCGTCATGATCAGCGCCTCGCCGACCGGGCCGGCGACTTTGTCGATCTGGATGGTGCCGGACGATGACACTGCTGATAGCGCGTGATAGATGCCCCAGACCGTGCCGAACAGCCCGATGAAAGGCGCCGTCGAGCCGACCGACGCCAACAGCGTCAGGCCGCTTTCCAGTCGCGACGATACGCGGTTGATTTGCTGGCGCAGCGTGCGCGTGACCAGTTCACCCGGATCGACATTGGCGTTCAGCGAGCTGCTGTTGGCTTTTACGTTGACGGCCTCGACCGCATGGGTTGCTAGCGGCGCATAGACCTGCTCGGTATCGGCATGGTTCAGCAACGTGACCGCATCATCCATCGTCGGTGCATCCCAGAAGCGCTCGACCGCGCTGGCGCTCTTGCGGATACGCCAGGAGATCCAGGCCTTCGACAGGATGTAGTACCAGCTGGCGATCGACATCAGCAGCAGTACATACGCGACGCTGTGGGTGACAGCGTCGCCTTGTGCCCAATAGTGGGCGAAGCCGAGATTCTGGGTCAGGGTGTCGTTCATGCTCTTGTTCGCTCAGTTCAATTTGAAAGGTATCGGAACGATATACCACTCGTCGATCGGCTTGCCGTCCATGGTCGCCGGATTAAAGCGCCAGGTCTTCACGGCCTCAATCGCCGCCTGGTCCAGCCGCGGATAGCCGCTGGAGGATTTTACTTCGACTGTGCCGGCAGTACCGTCGCGCCGGACCAGGACGCGCAGCGTGACCATGCCCTGCTCGCTGAGCCGTTGTGACATGCGCGGATAGACCGGCTTCGCGTTGGTCGTACTGTAAGTCGCCGAAATACTGACATCGGTACGCGGTGCCGGCGGGGCCGCAGGCGCAGGTGGAGCAGGTGGCGACGGTGGAGCAGGTGGCGACGGTGGAGCTGGCGGCGCGGGTGGCGTCGGCGCAGGCTTCACCGGCGCAGGCTCATGCGGCACGGGCGGCGCGGGTTTGGGCGCCGGTTGCTGGACAGGCTCGGGTCGCGGCTCAGGTTTAGGCTCTGGGCGTGGCTCAGGCTTGGGCTCTGGCCGGGGTTCGGGTTTGGGTTCAGGCTTGGGTTCGGGCCGAGGTTCGGGTTTGGGCTCAGGCTTGGGTTCCGGTTTCGGCTCAGGCCGGGGCTCCGGCTTGGGAGCTTCGGGCTTGGGCGGCTGAGGCTTGGGCGGCGGCGGTTTCGGTGCTTCAGGTTTGGGGGGCGGTAATACCACGGACGGCGGCGGTGGCAGTAGCTCTACGACCACGGTCGGCGGCTCGATCACAGGTTTTTTTGCATGCTCCAGCACGCCCGTCATGACCAGCACGGCCATGGCGGCATGCAAACCCACCGCCAGCGTGGCGGCTATTGCGGAGTGCCTTGACATCTGCGGAGCTCTTCTGCGTCAGCGGCGTGGGGGCTCACTCAGCGAAGGCCGAGCACGTCCTGCATGTCGTACAGGCCGGTGTCCCGGTTCTGCAGGAAGCGCGCTGCGCGCAGGCTGCCGTGCGCATAGGTGACACGGCTGGATGACTTGTGCGTGATCTCGATGCGCTCGCCGATGCCGGCAAACAGCACGGTATGGTCGCCGACGATATCGCCGCCGCGAATGGTGGCAAAACCGATCGACGACGGATCGCGCTCGCCGGTGACACCCTCGCGCGCAAAAACGCCGACCTGCTTGAGATCGCGCCCGAGCGCATCGGCGATCACTTCGCCCATCCTCAGTGCGGTGCCGGACGGTGCGTCAACCTTGTGCCGATGGTGCGCTTCGATGATCTCAATGTCGTAGCCGTGCGAGAAGCTTTTCGCTGCCAGTTCCAGCAGCTTCATCGTGACGTTCACGCCCACGCTCATGTTCGGCGCAAACACGATGGCAGTCTTTTTCGCCGCTTCCGCAATCGCCGCCTTGCCGGCATCGTCGAAGCCGGTGGTGCCGATGATCATCTTGATGCCGTGTGCTGCACAGTAGTCGAGATGCCTGAGCGTGCCTTCCGGGCGGGTGAAGTCGATCAGGAATTGTGCGTTGGCGAGACCTTTGGCAGGATCGGATTCGATCAATACGCCGGCAGGCTGGCCGACAAAAGCGGCGGCATCCATGCCGATGGATGGCGCACCGGCGATATCGAGCGCGCCGGCGAGCTGTGCCTCCGGATCGGCAACGATGGCTTCGATCAGCATGCGACCCATGCGGCCGGACGCACCGGCCACGGCGATTTTCATTGCATTCATGACGTGGGAGTTCCGGTTATTTTTTTTCTGGCGCGGCGATCAGCTTCAGGTACTGGTTTTCTTGTGGCACCTGTCCGCCATCAAAGCTCGCGACCCGACCTTCCTTGAAGCGCACCACCACGTGGCTGCTGGTCACCGTGCCGTCGCCGCGCTTCATCAGGAACGGATAGTCCCAGCGCTCGCCGTGGAAGATGTCGACGATCAACGGCGTACCGAGCACGAAGCGCACTTGTTCGGGCGTCATGCCGACCTTCAGCTGGTCGACCATCTCCCGGGAGACGAAATTGCCCTGCTGTATGTTCGGCCGGTAAATCGGCAACACCCCGAACATCTTGGTGTTCTCGACGGTTTGCCTGACCCCGGTAGTGGCTGGCTTGGGCTGGACGTCGCTCTGAGCGAAAAGCTTCGTCGTGCCGCACCCGGACAGCAGGAAGCCGGCGGCCAGCGCAACTGCGGCGGCGGAAGATAAAGTGGGGCGGCAGGACAGCAGGAACATGATGACGAAGGTAGAATACCGGCTTGGTCAAAACGCCATATGATAAAGCAGTTCCCGTTCCTCCAAGCGAAATCATGCCGCCGAATCACGCCGACCTGAAGTCCAGCGGGTTGAAGGCCACGCTGCCTCGACTGAAGATCCTCGAGATCTTCCAGAACAGCCAAGTCCGTCACCTGTCGGCCGAAGACGTCTACAAGCTGCTGCTGGCCGAAAATCTCGATGTCGGACTGGCAACCGTCTACCGCGTACTGACGCAGTTCGAGCAGGCCGGTCTGCTGACCCGCAATCATTTCGAATCCGGCAAGGCCGTGTTTGAACTTGACCAGGGCGCGCATCACGACCATCTGGTGTGTCTCGATTGCGGTCGGGTCGAGGAATTCTTCGACGAAGAGATCGAGAAACGGCAACAGTCGGTGGCCGCAGAGCGCGGTTTCAAACTGGCTGAACACGCGCTGGCTCTATATGGCAGCTGTACCAAACAGGATTGCCCTCACCGCAACCGCGAGCGCTGAGCGCATGGCTCCGGCGTTGGCCCTAACAGGTTCTACGGGTGAGACAGCGCGTTCGACAGCAAGCGCGCGGTGATGTCAACGATCGGTATCACGCGTTCATACGCCATCCGCGTCGGGCCAATCACGCCGAGTGTGCCGATGATACGTCCGTTGGATTCATAAGGCGCGGTCACCACGCTCATTTCCTCCAGCGGCACCAGCTTTGACTCGCCGCCAATGAAAATCTGCACGCCGCTGGCCTTGCTGGAGTTGTCGAGCAGTGCGGCGAGGCTGGTTTTCTGCTCGAACAGGTCGAACATTCTGCGCAGCGAACCCATGTTCGATGCCAGATCTGTCACTGACAACAGGTTGCGCTCGCCCGAGATGACGACGGCTTCTTCGTCTTCATGCATGGCGTCGCTGCCGGCCTCGACGGCCGCCTGCATCAGCCGGGTGATGTCATCGCGCAGCTGGCGTAATTCATCCGTCAGTTTGAAACGTACTTCGTCCAGCGGCAGTCCGGCATAGTGCTGGTTGATGTAGTTGGCTGCCTGAACCAGTTGCGACGGCGTGTAGTCGGTTTCGGTCAGCAGCAGCCGGTTCTGCACGTCGCCGTTCGGCGTGACAATCACCAGCAGGATGCGCTTCTCCGATAGTCGCAGGAACTCGATCTGCTGGAACACACTGTCACGGCGCGGCGCCAGCACCACGCCGGCAAACTGCGACAGCTGTGAAAGTACCTGCGCAGCGCTGGCAATGATCTTGTGCGATGAGGTGCCTGATTGCAGCCGTGATTCCACCGCACTCTCATCGATCGTCTGCACAGTCAGCAGGCTATCGACAAACAGCCGGTAACCACGCGGCGTCGGTATGCGTCCGGCTGAGGTATGCGGGCTGGCGACCAGCCCGAGCTCCTCCAGGTCCGCCATGATGTTGCGTATGGTGGCAGGTGACAGGTCGAGCCCCGAGATCTTGGCGAGCGCGCGGGAACCCACCGGCTGACCGTCAGCGATGTAACGCTCCACCAGCGCCTTGAGCAGAGTTTGTGCGCGATTATCGAGTTGCATGTGCTTTATTCTAGCTGCCGACCGGCCCCGATTCCAGCCGCAAGGCCAATTATGGTCTAATCGGCGACATGGCCCATCCCTCCGAGTTCCCGACCGTCGCCATCATCGGCAAGCATGGCGACACCACTGCGACTGAAGACCTGAGACAACTCGCCACGTTCCTGCAAGAGCGTGGACATCGTGTGGTATTCGAGGCCGCCACCGCGCGTGATCTCATGCGTCCGGTGGCCGAGGCGATGACGGCCGAGCAGATCGGCGCGTATGCGCAGCTGGCTATCGTGGTCGGTGGCGACGGCACCATGCTAGGGATTGCGCGGCAACTTGCGCCATTCCGCGTTCCGCTGGTTGGCGTGAATCAGGGCCGGCTGGGTTTCATGACCGACATACCGTCCGACCGCATGTTGCCCGTGCTGGCTGACATGCTCGACGGCAAACGCGAATCCGAGCAGCGTACGCTGCTCGAGGGTACGGTGCTGCGCGAAGGTCAGGCGATTTTTCACGGTGTGGCTTTCAATGACGTGGTGGTGGCGCGCGGCACGGGCGGCGGCATGGTGGAGCTGCGCGTGACGGTCGATAGCCACTTCATGTACAACCAGCGCTCCGACGGCCTGATCGTCGCTACGCCCACCGGGGCGACCGCGTACGCACTGTCGGCCGGCGGACCGATCCTGCAGCCGCAGCTGGGTGGCATCGTGATGGTGCCGATTGCGCCGCATGCGCTGTCGAACCGGCCCATTGTGCTGACTGACAGTCGTGTGATCGAGATTGAGCTGGTCAGTGGGCGCGACTGCAGTGTCAATTTCGACATGCAGTCGCTGACCACGTTGCAGGTGCATGACCGGGTATTGGTGAAACGCTCGGTGCACACCGTCACCTTCCTCCACCCGCAGGGCTGGAACTACTTCGACACGCTGCGCGAGAAGCTGCACTGGAACGAATACCCGTCGGCAGTCGGTCAACTAAAATAAGCGTTTTCCAACATTTCCCCGTCCCATGCTGCGCACGCTGGCCATTCGTGACTTCGTGATCGTCGACGCGATCGAGCTCGACCTGTCGTCCGGTTTCACGGTATTTACCGGCGAAACTGGTGCCGGCAAGTCGATCCTGATCGACGCGCTGACACTAGCACTGGGCGGTCGTGCGGACGCCAGCATCGTGCGCGAAGGCGCGGCCAGAGCCGACATCAGCGCCGAATTCGCCGGTGAGCTGGCGCCTGCGCTCACAGCCTGGCTGACCGGCAACGCGTTCGATGCCGATGAGGGCGTGGTGCTGCTGCGCCGCGTGATCGACAATGGTGGCCGCTCGAAGGCTTTCATCAATGGCGTCACCGCAACGGTTGCGCAGTTGCGTGAAGTCGGCGAGATGCTGGTGGATATCCATGGCCAGCATGCCCACCAGTCGCTTCTGAAGGCTGATGCGCAGCGGCTGCTGCTGGACGCACAGGCCGGTCTGCAGGACGATGCCAGGGCGGTCTCTGCCGCCTATCGGCAATGGCGTACGCTGGTCCGGCAGCGCGAGGAATTCGAGCGCGACGCGAAGAACGTGCTGCTCGAACGCGAGCGCCTTGAGTGGCAGGTCGGCGAGCTGGAAAAGCTGGCGCCGCGTCCTGGTGAATGGACCGAGATCGGTAACGAGCACAGCCGGCTGTCACACGCGGCCAGCCTGATCGAGGGCGCGCAGCAGGCACTGAACCTGCTGTCGGAAGATGAACCAGCGCCGCTGCTGTCGCAGCTGGCTGGCATCGAGCAACGGCTGGGCAAGCTGGCGGATATCGACGACAAGCTCCGGCCGGTCCTTGAAGCACTGGAGCCGGCGCGCATACAACTGCAGGAAGCCGTGTACGCGCTGAATGATTATCTGGGCCGCATCGAGCTCGACCCGGAGCGTCTGCGCACGGTCGAGGCGCGTTTGGACGCATTGCATTCGACGGCGCGCAAGCTCCATGTCGCGCCGGAAGACTTGCCGCAGGAGTTCGTGAACCAGTCCGAGCGTTTGCGTCAGCTGGCCGATGCGACCGACCTGGACGCGCTGCGCGCTGAGGAGCAGAAGCTGGCCGACGCCTACCATGCACTGGCCGGCAAATTGTCCAAGGCGCGGGCGAAGGCGGCCAAGGCGCTGTCGGCTGCGGTGACGGCGGCCATGCAGGAGCTGTCGATGGCGGGCGGGCGCTTTGAGATTGTTCTGACCGACGGTGCGCCGGCCGCGCATGGCGTCGAGCACATCGAGTTTCTGGTCGCCGGCCATGCCGGCACCACGCCGAAGCCGCTGGCGAAAGTCGCGTCGGGGGGGGAACTGGCGCGCATCTCGCTGGCGATCTCCGTGATTACCTCAAGCGCAACGGCGACGCCGACGCTGATTTTCGACGAAGTCGACAGTGGCATCGGCGGTGGCGTCGCCGAAGTGGTCGGCCGCTTGCTGAAGAAGCTCGGACAGCAAAGACAGGTACTGTGCGTGACCCACTTGCCGCAGGTGGCCAGCCAGGCATCCCATCATTTCCAGGTCAGCAAGGGGCAGGTCGGCGACGGCCGCACGGTGTCGCGCATTGAGCCGCTGGCCGGCGCCGAGCGCGTCGAAGAGATTGCGCGTATGCTCGGCGGCCTCGAGATTACGGCGACGACGCGCAAGCATGCGCGCGAATTGCTGGCCTCCTAGCGCGGCTGTTGTCAGCGCTGCGCTCTCAAACCAACAGAAAAACCGAAGCAGAAAGGCATTCAACGATGGGATTCAATCCGGAACCTGCGTACCGGCATGGTTCGCTCGGTCAGGTCGGCGTCGTGCTGGCCAACCTTGGCACGCCCGACGCGCCGACGCCGGCTGCCGTTCGTAGCTACCTGAAGGAATTCCTGTCCGATGCGCGCGTGGTCGAGATTCCGCGCGCGATCTGGTGGTTCATCCTGAACGGCATCATCCTGCCTTTACGCTCGCGCCAGTCGGCACACAAATATGCGTCGATCTGGACGGATGCCGGCTCGCCGCTGAAGCTGCACACCGAGCGGCAGGCACAACTGCTGCAGCAGCAGCTCGCTGCGCGAGGTCATGCGGTACGCGTCGCCTACGGAATGCGCTATGGCAGTCCGTCTTTGCCGTCCGTGATCGAGCAGTTGAAGTCCGAGGGCTGTGATCGCATCCTGGTGTTGCCCGCCTATCCCCAATATTCCGGTACCACGACTGCGTCAGTATTCGATGCGCTGTTTGCGCACCTGGCTGGCATGCGCAATATGCCGGAGCTGCGGCTGATCAAGCACTATCACGACGATGAAGGCTACATCGATGCGCTGGCCGCCAGCGTCCGCGCGCATTGGGAGCAGCACGGCCGCCCGGACAAGCTGGTGATGAGTTTCCATGGAGTGCCGAAGCGCACGCTGCTGCTGGGTGATCCTTATCACTGCGAGTGCTACAAGACCGCCCGCCTCCTGACTCAGAAGCTCGGGCTGGCGAAGGATGATTACCTGGTGACCTTCCAGTCGCGCTTCGGCAAGGCCGAATGGTTGCAACCCTATACGGCGCCGACGCTGGAAATCCTGGCAAAGCAGGGTGTCGGCCGGGTCGACGTCATGTGCCCGGGCTTCACCAGTGACTGTCTCGAGACGCTCGAGGAAATCGCGATGGAAGCCCGGCAGGATTTTCTGGCCGCCGGCGGCAAGGCCTTCCACTACATTCCTTGCCTGAACGAGGATCCGCGCTGGATCGATGCGATGGCGACGCTGGTTGAAGCGCATACGGGCGGCTGGCCCCTGTCCGCCGCACCCGATGCGCTGGCTGCGCGCCGTGCCGACCTCGAGATCGGCCGCGCTCAGGCGCTGGCGCTCGGCGCTTCCGACTGACACAGCGCACCGGGCGACTTCCAACGGGGGCCAGTGGCCCCCGAATTTTTTGCGGATTGAGCAAATTCTTGTCTTGAAAAGTTGGTGGGTATCCCCATATGCCATCCATTGTTTTTTTAAGCCATTGAATTCCTTGGAGATTTTATGACGCAAGGCGAACAGAATCCGACGCCGGAAGACGTACAACCGACCCCTGATGCCGCAGACAATACGCAGACATCCCAGTCCGCGGCGGCGGCTGATGCGGGCGACGCCGGCGCCGATTGGCAGGCACAACTGGCCGATGCGCAAGCCCGGGCGGCCGACATGCATGACGCTTTCCTGCGTGCCAAGGCGGAGGGCGATAACATCCGTCGCCGCGCCCAGGAAGACATTGCCAAGGCGCACAAATTTGCGGTGGAGTCCTTCGCCGAGGCCTTGTTGCCGGTGAAGGATAGCCTCGAGATGGCGCTGAAGGTCGACACGCCGTCGGTCGAATCGCTGAAGGAGGGCGTGGACATGACGCTCAAGCAGCTCAACGCCGCGTTCGAGAAGCACCGACTGGTCGAGGTCAATCCGCAGCCGGGCGAGAAACTCGACCCGATGAAGCACCAGGCCATCTCGATGGTGCCTGCCGAGCAGGAGGCGAACACCATCGTCAGCGTGCTGCAGAAGGGCTACATGATCGCCGACCGCCTGCTGCGCCCCGCGCTGGTCACGGTGGCACAGGGCTGATCGCCGTACCGACTTGAATTCCGGCGCGACTGCCGCATATCTGCGACATCCGCGTATCTAACCAGTTTCAGAATCCGAAGGGACAACATCATGGGCAAAATCATTGGCATCGACCTCGGGACCACCAATTCCTGCGTCGCCATCATGGAAGGCGGTCAGCCGAAGGTCATCGAAAACTCCGAGGGGGCACGCACCACCCCGTCAATCATTGCATATCAGGAAGACGGCGAAATCCTGGTCGGCGCGCCGGCCAAGCGTCAGGCGGTCACCAACCCGAAGAACACGCTGTATGCAGTCAAGCGCCTGATTGGCCGCAAATTCGAAGAGAAGGAAGTCCAGAAAGACATCGGCCTGATGCCGTATCTGATCCAGAAAGCCGATAACGGCGACGCCTGGGTGGCAGTGCGGGACAAGAAGCTCGCGCCGCCGCAGATCTCGGCCGAAGTGCTGCGCAAGATGAAAAAGACCGCCGAAGACTACCTCGGCGAGGAAGTGACTGAGGCCGTCATCACGGTGCCGGCGTACTTCAACGATGCACAGCGCCAGGCCACCAAGGATGCCGGCCGTATCGCTGGCCTGGATGTCAAGCGCATCATCAACGAGCCGACCGCCGCCGCGCTGGCGTTCGGTCTGGACAAGTCGGGCAAGGGCGACCGCAAGATCGCCGTGTATGACCTCGGCGGCGGCACCTTCGACGTATCGATCATCGAGATCGCCGATGTTGACGGCGAGATGCAGTTTGAAGTGCTGTCGACCAACGGCGACACCTTCCTCGGCGGCGAAGACTTCGACCAGCGCCTGATCGATTACATCATCGAAGAATTCAAGAAGATCAATGGCCTCGATCTGGCCAAGGATCCGATTGCCCTCCAGCGTATCAAGGCCTCGGCCGAGCGCGCGAAGATTGAGTTGTCCTCGTCGCAGCAGACCGAGATCAACGAGCCGTATATCGCGATGGCCAATGGCGCACCGGTTCACCTTACGCTGAAGATCACCCGTGCCAAACTCGAGTCGCTGGTCGAAGATCTGATCGCCAAGACGATCGAGCCCTGCCGCGTTGCGATCAATGACGCTGGCGTGAAAGTGTCCGACATCGACGACGTGATTCTGGTTGGCGGTCAGTCGCGTATGCCGAAGGTGCAGGAGAAAGTCAAAGAGTTCTTCGGCAAGGAACCGCGTAAGGACGTCAACCCGGACGAGGCCGTGGCCGTGGGCGCGGCGATTCAGGGTTCGGTGCTGGCGGGCGACCGCAAGGATCTGCTGTTGCTCGACGTGACCCCGCTGTCGCTGGGCATCGAGACGCTGGGCGGCGTGATGACGAAGATGATCAAGAAGAACACCACGATTCCGACCAAGTTCAGCCAGGTATTCTCAACCGCAGACGATAACCAGCCGGCGGTGACGATCAAGGTGTTCCAGGGTGAGCGCGAGATGGCTTCGGGTAACAAGGCCCTCGGCGAATTCAATCTGGAAGGCATTCCGCCGTCGCCGCGCGGCACGCCGCAGATCGAGGTCACTTTTGATATCGATGCCAATGGCATTCTGCATGTGTCGGCCAAGGACAAGGCGACCGGCAAGGAGAACAAGATTACGATCAAGGCCAACTCCGGCCTGAACGAGGACGAGATCGAGCGCATGGTCCGCGATGCTGAGGCCAATGCCGCCGAAGACAAGCGCCTCAAGGAGCTGGCCGAGTCGCATAACCAGGGCGATGCGCTGGTGCATTCGACGAAGAAAGCGCTTGGCGATCACGGCGACAAGCTTGACGCCGGGGAGAAGGAAAACATTGAGGCGGCCATCAAGGATCTTGAAGAGGCGCTGAAGGGCAACGACAAGGAAATCATCGATGCCAAGGTCGCCGCTCTGTCGACCGCTGCACAGAAGCTCGGTGAAAAGATGTATGCCGACATGCAGGCGCAGCAGGCGGCAGCCGGTGGCGCAGCGGGTGGGGCAGGTGCTGCCGGCGCCGGCGCTGGCGCGGAGCAGACGGGCGCCAAGCCGGCGGACGACGACGTTGTCGACGCCGACTTCAAGGAAGTCAAGGACAAGTAATAACAACGCTTCGCAGCGCTGCTGCATGGGCATCACCGGGCTGGGGCGGCAGATATGTCCCGCCCGGTTTTTTTGCTTGGGAGGCGGCGACTTTTCCAGGCATAGTCAGGACACTTGAAGATGGCAAAACGCGATTTTTACGAAATTCTCGGCGTGGCGAAGAATGCCTCGGATGACGAGATCAAGAAGGCCTATCGCAAGCTGGCGATGAAATATCATCCGGACCGCAATCCGGACAGCAAGCAGTCCGAGGAAAAATTCAAGGAGGCCAAAGAGGCCTACGAGATGTTGTCCGACGCGCAGAAGCGCGAGGCCTATGATCGCTTCGGTCACGCCGGTGTCGACCCCAACATGGGTGGCGGCGCAGGTGCCGGCGGTTTTGGCGGCGGCTTCTCGGATGCTTTTGGCGATATCTTTGGCGATATCTTCGGCGCTGGTGGCCGTTCGCGTGGCGGCCCGCAGGTGTATCGCGGTGCCGATCTGCGCTACAACCTCGAGATCACGCTCGAGCAGGCAGCGCACGGTTTCGATACAACGATCCGCGTACCCTCCTGGGACGAATGCGACACCTGTCATGGCTCCGGTGCCAAGGCCGGCACGTCACCGACGACCTGTGGCACTTGCGGCGGCCATGGCCAGGTCCGCATGCAGCAAGGCTTCTTCAGCATCCAGCAGACCTGCCCGAAGTGCCACGGCACGGGCAAGGTGATCCAGGATCCGTGTACCAGCTGCTCGGGCGCGGGCCGCATCAAGCGTAACAAGACGCTCGAAGTGAAGATACCGGCAGGCATCGACGATGGCATGCGGATCCGGTCGACCGGCAATGGTGAACCCGGCATGAACGGCGGACCGCCCGGCGACCTGTATGTCGAGATTCACATCAAGCAGCATTCGGTATTCCAGCGTGACGGCGATGACCTGCACTGCGAGATGCCGATCTCGTTTGCACGCGCAGCACTGGGCGGCGAGATCGAGGTGCCGACACTGTCTGGCAAGGTGTCATTCAGCGTGCCCGAGGGTACCCAGACCGGCAAGACGTTCCGTCTGCGCGGCAAGGGTATCAAGGGTGTGCGTTCGGGCTTCCCCGGCGACCTGTTCTGTCATGTGGTTGTCGAGACGCCGGTCAAGCTCACCGACAAGCAGAAAGACCTGCTGCGTGATTTCGACAAACTGACTGCGGCGGGCGGTGCCAAGCACAGTCCGCAGAGCAAGAGCTGGATGGATAAGGTGAAGGAATTTTTCGACTAATACGACAAATTTCCCGCTTGCGCCGGATGCGGGCACTCAGACAACGCCGACCTCGTGTCGGCGTTTTTGTTTTTGTTCGCTACGCGTAAACGATACTTACCCGCAGAGCGGCGACATGTATTTGTCGCATAGGCCCTTGTCAATTTCTATTCAGAGCTAACGCAAGTTCGCGTCGCCAGTAGACTTCGCGATCGTTCGTCATGTTCAGGATGCCGGAAGATGTCGCGCTGGTCGACGCCGCTATTCAAAGCGCTCACATTCAGAAAAAATCCGGTGACCGCATTGATCGCCGCAGTTCGTGCGCACCGCAAGGGACGCGGTGACAATGAGCTTGAGCAGTCGGTCGTGCGTATCGTGCTGGGCATGCTGCTCCTGAGTCTGTTCGGCTACCTGACCGGCATGAAACCCGAAGGTCCACCGGGAATCCATCTGGAAATCGTCATCGTGCTAGGTGCTTTCCTGGTGGCGTCGGTCGCCATTGCCGTCAATGTGCTGATCAGCCCGGGTGACGGACCCGTCAGGCGGGTCTGTTCGATTCTGCTGGACGTGGGCACCCTCACTTACCTATTGCTGATCGGCGCAGAACATTCTGCGCCGCTGTACTTTTTTTATCTGTGGATCATCATCGGCTACGGCTTTCGCTTCGGACGCCGATATCTGTTCGTGGCACTCGGCACCACGCTCACAGGATTCGCGCTAGTGATCGGCGTGGCGCCGTACTGGCATGACGAGCTGGGATTATCAGTCGGTCTGTGGCTGGGTACGCTGCTGATTTCGATCTACTTCAGCGTGCTGGTCGGGCGGCTGTTCAGAGCGCTGGAGGAAGCGAATATCGCGAATATCGCAAAGCGGAAATTCATCTGTGCGGTGAGCCATGAATTGCGCACACCGCTGAATGCGATGATCGGCATGCTCGACCTCCTGAAAACCACGCACATCGATACGGAGCAGCAGGAAATGCTCGACTGTATGACCGCGACGTCCCAGGTCATGCTGTCGCAGATCGAGGATGTGCTCGATTTTTCGAAAATCGAGGCGGGCAAGATGTCGGTTGAGCGCGTTGATTTCGACCTGTATCGGCTGGTTCAGGGCATACAGGCGATGTTCCGCTATCGTGTCGACCCGCTGGCTACCGAGTGGCTGGTCCAGATCGATCCGCATGTACCCGTGATGCTGAACGGCGACCCGCATCATCTGCGGCAGATTCTGGTGAACCTGGTCGGCAATGCGGTGAAATTTACTGAGCAGGGTCGCATCGCACTTCGACTGCGCCGGCTTGCCAGCGGTGACAGTGGTGTGAAGCTGCTGTTCACGGTGTCAGATACCGGGATAGGCATCGCGAAATCTGTACAAGGCAAGATATTCGACAGCTTCACGCAAGCCGACGAATCCGTCGCCCGCCGTTACGGTGGCACGGGTCTGGGCACGACGATCTGCAAGCAACTTGTCGAGCTGATGGGGGGCCGGATCGGTTTCTGGAGCGAGCTGGGTGAAGGTAGTGATTTCTGGTTCGAGCTGGATTTCGGACATGCAACGGCTGTGCCGTCGCCAGTCCCTGCGCAAACGACCGAGATGCACGCCATGCTGATTGGTCTCGGCCAGAGCGCTCCTGAATTAGTCGCTGATATTGCCGCTTCATGCCGAATCCCGCCGACCCTGGCGGACGATATTGATCAGGCGATCGAAGTACTGGCGTGCGCCAGTCTGATCGACAAGCCGGTCGGACTGGTTTTTATCAGCGCTCCTTTCCTCAAAGCTGAGTCGGTGCCGGAATGGTCGAGCCGAGTCGGCACAAGGCTGCGTCGTCTGCGCACGGCAGCTCGTGAATTCACGATGATCATCGTCCTTCTGCCGCCACAGGAAATGTCGGCTGAATTTGCGACCGAGCTGGCCGAATCCGCCGGGTTTTTTGCGGCCATCCCACTTGAGTATCGATTGACCGCACTGTCCCGCTTGCTGCACGCCGCCGAGCTCTCGTTCAACGGTGAAATTCTGCGTATCGCCGCGACGTCGGACGTCCATTCGCGCACCCGCGTGGCACCGCCAGAAATCCGGCCGGTGGCAGCCGAAGATGGATTGGATGTGATGATCGTCGAAGACAATCCGACCAATCGACGGGTGCTACAAAAGATCCTCGAGCGTGCCGGCCATCGCTGCGTGCTCGCGAAGGATGGCGAGGAAGCTTTGGATCTGATTGGCAAGCATCCGGTCGACGCCATCATCCTTGATATGAACATGCCCGGCGTGCATGGCACCGAGGTGGCGCGCCTGTGCCGCTTGATGGGGGGGCATGCAGCCTTGACACCGATCATGATGTTTTCGGCCAATGTCACGCCTGAGGCGCGTGATGAATGTCTTCGAGCGGGCGCCAATGTCTTCATGCCAAAGCCCATACAGGTGAATTCATTCCTGAAGACCCTGGATGAACTGGCCGCCATGCGCCGCAGTGCGATGCCGGTTGCCGGTTCAATATCGCTGGTGGCTCCGAAGACCTATACGGGCTTGGTCAGACCTGGTGAACCGGTGCTGGATCTCGATGTGCTCAGAGGCATAGAAACGGTCAGCAGGGATTCTGCATTTGTCGACGAGCTGATTGCCGAGTATGTGACCGAAAGTCGCCGTCTGTTGAGCGTACTGGCGCAGGGCATTGAGCTAGAGGCAGATCACGCGATCAAGGAAGCATTGCATGCATTGCGTGGCTCAGCACTCAGCATCGGTGCTACATCGATGAAGCTGATCTGCAAACGTATTGAACGGCAAGTACCTTCCGGCCTGAAGGGGCAAAAGGAAGACATCCTGCGCGAACTGAATCTCGCATTCATGAAGTTGTGCAAGGAGCTGGAAGCCTACCAGCAGCAGCGCGTGCCGTCCGAGCAGGCGTCGCCGAGACTGGATTGATTTCAAACTATTGGGGGAATCGATATGTCGTTGAATAATCAGTTGATCGAAATAACCGACGCAAACCGGCACGCCATCGAATCAATACCGCAGCTGCAGGACATGCTGAACGGCCAGTTTTCCCGACAGAGGTATATCAATTTCCTAATTCAGTTGTACCCGGTCGTTTCGCACTTTTGTCCCCTGATGGCAGCAGCAGCGAGTCGCTGTGCGGACCGCTATCCGGAGCTCCGCAATTATCTTTATGAGCATATCGCTGAGGAGCGCGGCCATGAGCAAATGGTGCTCGATGATATTGAGAGTCTGTACGTCGACAGCTCGGACATATCAGAGCATGTGTCTTCTCCACCGGTACAGGCCATGCTGGGATTTAACTATCATGCGATTGCCAGCGCAAATCCCCACAATATCCTCGGACTGATCTATGTACTTGAGATCGTTTCTTCAGTTTATGGGGGGCGGGTCGCGCAAGCGGTTTCGCGCAACATCAACTTGCCGCTGTCACAAGGCTTCACGTTTCTTGAATCTCATGCCGTGCTCGATGATGAACACCTTGGCGAATTGAGAAAGGTGATGCAATCAGTTCATGATTCCGAACTGGAAGACGTCGTGCTGAACAGCGTGCGGACCAATTTTTATCTTTTCAGACAAGTCCTCGGATTCGCGGACAGCTATTGAAGCACCGTGCCGGAGCGGTATGCCCGACCGCTCCGGTCGTCATCCGTCTGAATAAACAGACGGCCACCCTGATCAGGTGATTCGTATATTGCTGACCTGATTATCGTTACCCGCTTCACTTTGCTGGTATTTCGCGTGCAGTGAGCGTTGTGCCATAGCTAATTGGGTCATCATCTGGAGGTCCTTCTGGCTAACACGCAGTGCCGCATCGACCCAGAGCATTGCAATATCACGCAACTCCTCGAAAGTGATCGGCCAAAGATGATTGCGGCATTCATAAATGGATCGCACGCCGTTCAGATGCCGATTTTTCTTTCGTATCAGTTCCACGACGGCGTTCTCACCTTCGCCGGGGGCGGCGACGATATCGACAACACCCATGTCCGCCAGTTCCTCGGCGCGGTAAGTATTTCCGCTCAACATCATTTCTTCGGTCTTACGCATGCCTATCCGTCGGGACAGGAAGCTATACGCCCCCATACCTGGAAACAGGCTGAAGATAATCTCAGGCAAACCCATCTTGGTACCGGCTTCGGCCACGATAATGTGGCTGGACAACGCAAATTCGAAGCCGCCGCCCAAGGCGTCACCTTGCACCAGTGAGATCGTCGTCGTGGAGCAGTCATAGCTCTTGATCCGGGGATACATGGCATCAACGCATAGATTTGCGTACTCCACCAAGGCGTCACGATTTTTTTCCCGGATCAGGTTGATGAACAGCGCCAAGTTGCCGCCAAGATTGAAAACCTTCTTTCGGCGGGATGCGATCACGCAATAGTTGACTGGCTGCCAGTCATCCTCATGCAGCACATGTGATTCACGTCGCTTCAGTTCGTGGAATACGTGATGTAACTCCTCCACCATGTCCTGATTAAAGCAGGGCACGCCGATAGGTTTCATGTACGTCCACAGGGTCCGCCAGGCCTTGTCATAGACAAGGTCGACTTGCTGGTACTGGCGCCTGGGCCATAGCGCAGCGGGATGATCTGTTTCGTTCAGGTCAGGGTTCTGGTCGATGGTCAGCATCGTTTTCTCCTTCGAGCTGTCACCGTTTGGACTCGTTGGAAGTCCAGCCGGTAACTTGGGGCGCCGAATGCTATGCGGGCAGCTAATGGCTGTCCCGCGCCGGGTGATGCAATGGTCGATCTATTCGCCACTGGATGATCATTGCGCGAACTGACTCCAACAGAACATTGAAAGTGCTATCGCATCACCTTGTCCTACAACCCCCGAGCGGGGGAGAGGTGGCACGTCAGACTGACAAAGTTCGCCGGAAGCATGAGACTGCCATCGATGGCCATCCGATCACCCCTTGCGGAGCACATTCCAAAAGGAAGTTGATCTTGTTGGCCTTTCCGAGCATGGCAATTTGCTTTTGCTCAAATCATTCAGCGGTGAAAGCAGTTTATGGGGGCTGCTACAGAGTGAAAAAATGATTAGTGAGTCGGCGAAGCGCACTAACACTATTTGCCCTTGCTCAGGTGCTTGTAGTTGCCATTTCCAATGGCTGGGTGCGATCTGGCGCTGCGGTAAAATCCGGCATCAACTTTTTAACTGATTCGATATGCCGGGAAAAAATTTCGACCGAGCGCTGCGCGAGCTGGTAGCCAACAACCGTGAATGGGCAGCCTCGATGATTGCGCAAGATCCCGACTTTTTCGCAAAGCTCGTCGCACAGCAATCGCCGGAGTTTCTCTGGATAGGCTGCTCGGACAGTCGCGTACCGGCGAATGAGATCGTTGGCTTGCAGCCGGGCGAGTTGTTCGTCCACCGTAATGTCGCCAATGTCGTCGTGCACACTGACTTGAACAGCTTGTCGGTGCTGCAGTTCGCGATCGACCAGCTCGGCGTGAAGCATGTGATCGTGGTCGGGCATTATGGCTGCTCCGGCGTGCGCGCCGCGATGGAGCGCAGGCGTGTCGGCCTGGCCGACAACTGGCTTCGGCACGTGCAGGACGTACACACCAAGCATGCGCAGCTACTGCCGGAATCGATGGATTCGAATCAGCGCCATGACAGGTTGTGTGAGCTGAATGTGATCGAGCAGGTAGTGAACGTCTGCCAGACCACGATCGTGCAGGACGCTTGGGAGCGCGGCCAGGACGTCACCGTGCACAGCTGGGTCTACAGCTTGCAGGATGGTCTTGTGCGTGACCTCGGCTTGGCGGTCAGCCATGCCGACTCGTTGGCGCCGCAACTGGAAACCTGTCTCGCGCGCTATCAGTTGTAAGCGTCTGTTTGAAATTGCCGGGTGACTCGATTCAGGCATTGCGACGCTCGTCGCATGTCCGGTAGAGTCTGTTTGGTGAGTCAGCTTGGAACCTGCTTCTAATCTGCTTCGAACCGGATTCGAACCTGCTTTGAACCTGACTCGACCGGGATTCGAGCTGTACTCAGAAGCTGTGTTCCGCCCCCGGGAAGCTGCGATCCTTGACGGCGCCGACATAGGCGCTCACCGCGCCGGCCAGGCTGGTCTGCCCTTGCATGAAATCCTTCACGAACTTTGGCCGGTGGCCCGGGAATGCGCCGATCATGTCGTGCAGTACCAGCACCTGGCCCGAGCAGTCGACACCTGCGCCAATACCGATGGTCGGTATTGCCAGTCTGGACGTCACATCAGCGGCCAACCGGGCCGGTATCGCTTCCAGCACCACCATCGATGCGCCGGCATTCTGCATCGCCAGCGCATCGGCCAGCAGTTGCACGGCGGCGCTGTCAGTCTTGCCTTGTACTTTGAAACCGCCGAGCTGGTGGACGGACTGCGGCGTGAGTCCGAGGTGCGCACAGACCGGCATGCCGCGTTCGACCAGCATCGCCACCGTCGGCGCCAGCCATTCTCCGCCTTCCAGCTTCACCATTTCCGCGCCGGCGCGCATCAGCCTGGCCGCGTTCTCCATGGCCTGTTCTGGCGTGTTGTACGAGCCGAAGGGCAGGTCGCCGATCAGTAACGGACGCGTGCAGCCGCGCGCGACGCAGCCGGTGTGATATGCAATGTCGTCCACGGTAACTGGCAGCGTGGTGCGATGGCCCTGCACGACCATGCCGAGCGAGTCGCCGATCAGGATGGTGTCGACGCCGCACTGGTCCATCAGCGCCGCAAAACTGGCGTCGTAGCAGGTCAGCATCGTGATCTTGTCGTCGGCGGCGCGCATCTGCGCCAGCGTCGTGACAGTCACCTTCTTGCGGGGCGTGGGTACTTGGGTAGACATAGTCATTCTCCGCGGTTGAAGAACTCGCGCTTGCCGCGCATGCCGGCGATACGCTGCATCAGTAGCGCGAAATCTTCGTCGCGCTCGATCGGATTGAGTCGGTCGGCGTTGACCATCAGCAGCGGTGAAGTTTCGTAATGATGGAAGAATCGGCTGTAGCCATCGCACAGCTTTTGCAGATAGGTTTCGGAAATGGCCGCTTCGCTTGGCACTCCACGGCGGCGAATGCGCTCGGCCAGTGTCGCAGGCGTCGCCTGCAGATAGATCACCATATCTGGCCGTGGAGCCTCGTGGCTCAGATGGCTGAACATCTGCCGGTACAGATGCAACTCGTCATCGGCCAGCGTCAGCGCCGCGAAGATCGGGTCCTTATCAAGCAGGAAGTCCGACACGACCGGCGCCGAGAACAGATCGGACTGTGCCATATCCTTCAGCTGATTCATCCGCTGGAACAGGAAGAACATCTGCGTCGGCAGCGCATAGCGGGTAGCGTCGCGATAGAAACGCTCGAGGAAGGGATTGTCCTGCGGTTGCTCGAGCAGGGCCTGCGCGCCAGTTTCGGCGGCGATGCGGCGGGCCAGACTGGTCTTGCCGACGCCGATCGGCCCTTCGACGACGATGTAACGGTATTTGACCGGATTCATGGGCGTCGATGATACGTCATTGGAATGACATCGCAATCCCTATCGGCGCGAGCCACCCTTTCATTGTTGTGATCCGGGGCGCGAACCAGCGATCGGCGCAATGGCCTGATCCTGCACGCTGGCGAGGTGGGCATCGGCACGGCCTCGTCCGGGGATGTCCATGTCCGGCGCCAGTTCCAGCAGCGGCAAGATCACAAACGCGCGGGCGCACATGCGCGGATGCGGCACGTGCAGGCCGGGCTCGTTGATGCGTGCGTCACCGTACAGCAGCAGGTCGAGGTCGAGCGTGCGCGGCGCATTGCGGAACGGACGCTCGCGTCCGAATGCCAGCTCGATTTGCTGTAGTCCTTGCAGCAGCGCCTGCGGCGACAGCGTAGTGTCGATCTGTGCGACTGCATTGACGAAATCGTCCCCGCCCGCATCGACCGGTGCGCTTGCATACAGCGACGAATAGCCTGCCAGCGTTGTTTGCGGCAGCTGCGCCAGCTGCCCGATTGCATCGCGCACAGCCTGGGCCGGATCGCCGAGGTTAGCGCCTAGCCCGATGTAGGCGCGGACCATGCCGGTCACGGCGCAGCTTCGCCGTCAGTTTTGCTGCGGCCGCGGCCACTGCGGCGACGGCGCTTCTTCGCCGGAGCGGCGCCATCATCAGCCGGTTTGCGCGCCAGCAGCGCTTCACGTTCGGGGCCGTCGGCATCGATGAAATCGGTCCACCAGTCGCCGATTTCCTGGTCGATTTCGCCGGATGCGCAGCGCAGTAGCAAGAAATCGTAACCGGCACGCATGCGCGGATGCTCGAGCAGCTTGTAGGGCGACTTGCCGATGCGGCGCTCGAAGCGCGGCTGCATCGCCCAGATGTCGCGCATGTCGGTGGCAATACGGCGCTGTATCGCCAGCTGTTCGGTCTGTCCATCGAGGACATCATCGGCCGCCAGATGCAGCGCCGGTATCGGTAGCTCGCCGGCTGCTCGATAAGCATTCCATTTCTCCAGCACCTGATGCCACAGCAGCGAGGCGAACAGGAAGCCGGGCGAGACCGGTTTGCCTTCGCGTACGCGTTCGTCGGTATTGGCCAGTGCCAGCTTCACGAAGCGTTCGCCAAGTGGCTGTTCCAGCACCACGTCGAGCAGCGGCAGCAGGCCGTGGTGCAGGCCCTCCTTGCGCAGCTGCTGCAGGCAGGCCATCGCATGACCACTCATCAGCAGCTTGAGCATTTCGTCGAAGACGCGTGCAGCAGGCACATTGTTGATCAGCGCGGCCATGACGTTGATCGGCGCGCGCGTCGGCTGAGCGATAGAGAAGCCCAGTTTGGCCGCGAAGCGGACCACGCGCAGCATGCGCACCGGATCTTCGCGGTAGCGCGCTTCCGGCGTGCCGATGATGCGCAGCGTCTTGCTGCGGATGTCCTTCATGCCGCCGTGATAGTCGAGCACCTGCTGGCGTTCGGGATCGTAGTACATCGCGTTGATCGTGAAGTCGCGACGCTCGGCATCCTCATGCTGCTCGCCGAAGGTGTTGTCGCGCAACACGCGGCCATGGGCATCCTTCGGCGCTTCTTCGGCGGAGGCGCCGCGGAAGGTCGTGACCTCGATCAGCTCCTGGCCGAACATGACATGCACGATCTGGAAGCGGCGACCGATGATGAAGGCGCGGCGGAAAAGTCGCTTGACTTCTTCTGGCGTGGCATTGGTCGCGACATCGAAGTCTTTCGGTTGATGGCCCAGCACGAGGTCGCGCACGGCGCCACCGACGATGAAGGCCTTGTAGCCGGCACGTTGCAAGGTCTGCGTGACGCGGACCGCGTTCGGCGATACGTCGTCGAGCCGTATGCCATGTTCGGACGGGCCCAGCACCAGCGGTTCGGTGGCCTTGCCGGGCTTGGACGAAACGCCGAGGATGCGACGGATAAATTTCTTGATCATCGCTGCTTATTCCGCGAACAGCTTCAGGGTCGGCCAGCCGTGTGCCTGCGCATGGCGTGCCAGCGCGGCATTCGGGTTGGTTGCGACCGGATGGGTGACAATCGACAGCAGTGGTATGTCGTTTTGTGAATCGCTGTAGAAAGTGCTTCTCTCGAAGTCGTCCAGCTTCTTGCCAAGCGATGCCAGCCACGCGTGCGTGTTGATCACCTTGCCGGGACCATAGGGAGGTGTGCCGACCAGCCGGCCGGTGATATTGCCGTCGTTGCCCAGCTCCGGCTCGGCAGCGATCAGGTGATCGATGCCGAAGGCATTCGCGATCGGGCCAGTGACGAAGCGATTGGTTGCCGTGATGATTGCGACCAGCTCGCCCGCATTTTTGTGTTCATCGACGAGTGCGCGAGCTTCCTTGCGGATTGCCGGGCGAATCACTTCGTCCATAAACTGTGCGTGCCAGACATCGAGTTGCGTGCGCGGAAAGCGTTTCAGTGTGCCGAATGCGAACTCGAGATATTCGACCGGATTCAGCGTGCCCTGCTGGTACTGCTGGTAAAACTCGTTGTTGCGTGCTGTGAAAGCCGCTGCATCGACCGCGCCGACGCGGCACAGGAACTGGCCCCATTCGTAGTCGGAGTCCAGCGGGATCAGCGTATGGTCAAGGTCGAAAAGCGCAAGGTTCATGGATTCGTCGTGGTGTCGCCGAGCTGCAGCAGTTCGCGCAGCAATGGCATCGTGATCGGGCGCTGGGTCTCCAGCGAGTAGCGGTCGAGCGCATCCAGCATTGCCGACAGCGATTGCATGTCGCGCCGGAAATGCGTCAGCAGGTAGGGCAGCACGCCGGGCGACAGTGCCAGCCCGCGCGCTTGCGCTGCCTGCGACAGCGCGTCGATTTTTTCCTCGTCTGTCAGGCCGTGCAGCTGGTAGACCAGCCCCCAGCCGAGGCGGGTGCGCAGGTCCTCACGCAGCGCCAACTGCGCTGGTGGCTGTCCGGCGGCAGCCACCAGCATGCCGCCCGTCTCCTGCACCTGGTTGTACAGATTGAACAACGCATGCTGCTGACGTTCGTTCAGCCGTTCGCAGTCGTCGATCAGGTAAAGCCGGCACGCTGCCGACCAGACGAACTCGCGCGAGGACATGGCGGGTAACAGCAGGCGTGCGTTACCGCCGGCCTTGAGCGCATTGAGCAGGTGTGACTTGCCTGCGCCCGGGTCGCCCCATATCGTTACGAACCGCTGATCCGGCGTCGCATCGTCGCGCCCGGCGATGCGGCGCAACAGAGCGGCGAGTTCCTGGTTCCTGCCGATGACGAAGCTGTCCAGAGTTTGCGGCCGGGCCGCGCCCCAGTCGAGCAGCAACTGCCTCATGATTGATTGTAAAAACTGCTATTCAGATAATGTCGGCGCAGGCGGCCGAAAACGACCGAGAGTATAGCCGACGCAGGCAACGCCAAGAGTATGCCGACGAAGCCAAACAGTTGTCCGAATGCCAGCAGGGCGAAAATAACCGTCAGCGGATGCAGACCAATACGCTCGCCGACCAAGCGCGGGGTCAGATAAAAACTCTCAATGAACTGACCGATCCCATAGACGGCGGCAACAGCAGCCAGCCCATACCAGCCATCGAACTGCAGCAGCGCGGCGATGATGGCCAGCACCAGTCCGAGTCCGAAGCCGATGTAGGGAATGAAGACCAGCAGTCCGGTCATCATGCCGACCGGCAGCGCAATGTCAAAGCCGGCCACCGCTAGTCCGACTGAGTAATAGGCGGCCAGCAGGAGCATCACGAGCAACTGGCCGCGCAGGTACTGCGCGAGCAGACCATCTGCCTCGGCCGCCATGTCGGCCACCAGCAAGTTCCAGCGACGCGGTACGGTGTCGGCGATCCGGCGGCGCAGTCTGTGCCAGTCCAGCAGCAGGTAGAAGAGCACGATCGGTACGAGGAATAGTGTCGCCGCCCAGCCCATCAGCGCGCTGCCGCCGATGCGCAGCCAGGTCAGCAGCGCCGTGCCGGTACCATCACCCGATGCCAGCCGTGTGGCGACGACTTTCTGCAACGCGGGTATGTCAATCTTTGCGCCGATGCCCATCTGTCTCAGCCACGGGCCCAGGGCCTGATCGATTTTGGCCAGCAAGGCAGGGATGCGCTGGCGCAGCAGCGGCAGTTCGTCGGCGAGGATGGGCAGCACGACCAGCAGCAGTGCGGCGATCAGCATACCGAGACCGACGAGCGCCACCAGTACCGCGAGCGCCCGCGGAATGCGCCGCTCCGCCATCCAGTCGACACCCGGGTTGAGCACATAGCCGATCACGGCCGCCGCGACGAAAGGCGTCAGGATTGGAGTCAGCAGCCACAGCAGGGCCAGCAGCACCACGAACACCGACAGCCATAGCAGGGTCTGGCGCTGGTCGGGCTTGAGGACGGAGGACATGGTCGGGATCGGAGGCGCGGTGGGCGATTTGGTAAAATAGCGCGCCTCGCTGCCTTGTCGTTGGGACAAGTCTGCATTCTACCGTTTCCGCTGTCTATTCCCTGTCCATTCTTTTTATCTCGCCATGGCTTCCACACCTCCGGTTTCTCTTTCCTATCGCGATGCAGGCGTCGACATTGACGCCGGCGATGCCCTCGTCGAGGCGATCAAGCCATTTGCGAAGCGTACGATGCGCGAGGGCGTGCTGGCCGGCATCGGCGGGTTCGGCGCGCTGTTCGAAGTCAGCAAGAAATTCAAGGAGCCGGTGCTGGTGTCCGGTACCGACGGCGTCGGCACCAAGCTCAAGCTCGCCTTCCACCTGAACCGGCACGACACAGTCGGCATCGATCTGGTCGCCATGAGCGTCAACGACATCCTGGTGCAGGGCGCCGAGCCGCTGTTTTTCCTTGATTACTTCGCTTGCGGCCGGCTCGACGTCGCTGCCGCGACCGACGTGATCAAAGGTATTGCCGCTGGCTGCGAGCAGGCCGGTTGTGCCTTGATCGGTGGTGAAACGGCCGAAATGCCGAGCATGTATCCGGACGGCGAATACGATCTGGCGGGTTTTGCCGTCGGCGCGGTCGAGAAGTCGAAAATCATCGACGGCCGCAAGATTGCCCCGGGCGATGTCGTGCTCGGCCTGGCCTCTTCCGGTGCGCATTCGAACGGCTATTCGCTGGTGCGCAAGATCCTCGATGTTGCCAAGCCGGACCTGAACGCCGATTTTCACGGCCGTCCGCTGGCTGACGTGCTGCTGGCGCCGACCCGCATCTATGTCAAGCCGCTGCTCGCGCTGATGGAAAAAATCGATGTACACGGCATGGTGCACATCACCGGCGGTGGCCTGGTCGAGAATATTCCGCGCGTGCTGCAGCCGAATCTCACCGCCGTCCTGCAGCGCGACGCATGGACGATGCCGCCGCTGTTCCAGTGGCTGCAGCAGCACGGTGGTGTCGCCGATGACGAGATGCACCGCGTGTTCAACTGCGGCATTGGCATGACGGTCATCGTGTCGAAGCACGATGCAGATGCCGCCGAAGCCGAGCTCAAGCGCCTTGGCGAATCTGTTTACCGCATTGGTACGATTCGCGAGCGCAACGGCGACGAGGCACAAACTCTGGTCGAGTGATGTGCGGTTAGCCAGTACAGGCCACCCTCTGCGCTTTAGGGTCTCTCAAGGACACTGCTGACGTCGTTTCCGTCTTGTCGTCGAGGTCGACCCGCCCGCGACAGCGCGCCTGGCTATCGGTGTTCAGTCAGCGGCACGTAAGACAAAAACCCCCGCACCGGCGAAGCCTGCGGGGGTTTTTCATTGGCGGCGCTATCGTTTTGCGTCCGCCTGCTCAGGGCCGTACTTCGATCAGTTTGCTACCAGTGTCGTAACGCTGCAGGTAGCTGCTCAGCCGTTCGAAGGTCGCGGTCACTGGCCTGTCGGGATGGTCGGACATGGATACTTCCGCGCTAAAAATTGATCCCAGCATCAGTTTCAGCGGATTCACGTTGACTGGCTGCGCCTCGAAAAAGGCTCGGGTATTCGCCTTCAGAAGGGGCAGATCTCCGGTCCGGTAGATCGCTGCATTGATCACATCGAGTACGAACTCGGTACAGTTCTGGCGTCCTAGCGTGTAGGGGTTGGCAATCAGCGAGTAACGCGGATCGTGCAGTGATGTATAGATGGGCGAAGTAATGACCTCGATGAGCCGGCGCTGCAATTCGGCTGACGGGATCAGGATGCCCGCCTCGAGTTCCGCCACGCCGGCGAAGAAGTCCACCGGATAGTCCTGTACCAGTTCACTGACGTCCGGCTGTGCGTCTTTCTGGTACAGGTTGTAGATCGCATAGCCAGGCAGTTTCCGGCCATCTGCCGTCGTGATCTCGGCATAAACGGCGAACGCGACATGGGTGTAGCGCATCCCCTCAGGCATCTCGGACAAGGGCCTTCCCATACGCGCAAGAATGGCCACTTGTGCGCCTTCGGCAGCGATGGTGCGCTCGACTTTCTTGGCAAAGGCGATGACGTCTTCGGGTGCAAACCGGCCGGGCGCCGTGCTGCGACTGCTGAAGCTTCCGCTGCCGGGACCGGCTGCGTATCCGGTCGTATGTATTCCGGCGAGCAGGACGGCATACGCGATCAGCAGGCTGCCGAGACGCTTCATGGACGCTGCTCCTTATGATCGGTGGTTGATGCGGGTTTCAGTGCGGTGGCTGGTGACATGACGGTGATCGTCTCATCGCTGACTGGCAGTGGCCGGCCTGACGGCGAGTCGGCTAGACGGGCGGCAGTGGAGCCTGCGAGCGCTATGCCGAGGCCTGCTGCAGCCACACCTGCGCCGCTAAAGACCAGCGGCGCTGCAGAGACACCCAGTGCAACCCGGCCCGAGCCGGCAACGCCCAGCGCAATGGCCTTGCTGGCGTGGGTGCTTGCCGCAGCCGAGTGACCGACGCTGCCTTGGGCCTGCGCCGTGCTGAATGCAAACGCGATGCTGATCGAACAAATCAAGCAGATCGAACGTATCAACGTGTAGGTTGCTGGATGCATCGACGGTCCTCCTTGGAAGTTACCGCGCATCTGTGCGTGGCTCATCCGCAAAGTTCCATCACGCTGGCGTGCGCTCGTTCAGTGCTGTTGTCGCTGGCCAGTCTGCTGCGCCAGTGTCTGTAGCGGCGGCGTTGCGCTGTCTGTGCGCGCCACAGAAGCGGGGGGGAGCACCCGTACCGGCTGGTTCAGACTGCTGCTACTGGACAGCACATTCGACGTCGCGTCAGGCGCAGCATTCCAGACAGGATCGGCGATTTCCTCGAAGACAGCCTTCAACTGCCGGCCCCAGGTTGAGCGGATCATCTGGAAATACTGATTTTTTTCATCGACGGTCACGAAGCGACTGATCGACAAACTATCTCGCTCGTACACCAGCAAATCGAGCGGGAAGCCGACCGAGATATTCGAGCGTAGCGTCGAATCCATTGAGATCAGCGCACACTTCGCCGCTTCGTCGAGTGGGGTGGACGGTGTGATCACGCGATCAATGATGGGTTTGCCGTATTTCGATTCGCCGATCTGGAAATAGGGATTTTCATCATGCGACTCGATGAAATTGCCGGCGGCGTAGACCTGAAACAAGCGGCAACGCTCGCCGCGAATCTGGCCGCCAAAGATCATGGTGACGTTGAAGTCGATACCGAATTGCTCGAGCGCCTTCGCATCGCGCTTGTGCACCGAGCGGATCGCATCGCCGACGATCTGCGCGGCCTCGTACATGGACGAGGCGGTCCAGATGCTGGTGCCGTCCGGAGAAAGATATTCGCTGATGGTCTGCCGTACCGACTGCGAGATCGACAGGTTCCCTGCCGTCATCAGTACCATCACGCGATCACCCGGGTTTTCAAAGACCGAGGTCTTGCGAAAGGTACCGACATGGTCGACGCCCGCGTTCGTGCGGGAGTCTGAGAGGAAGACGAGGCCGGAATCCAGCCGCATCGCCACACAATAGGTCATGGTGTTCCCTGTTCTGGTTGTTATCGGGCGGCGCCTGATGCGCTGCTACTCATGCATGCGCGACCGTGACCTGCACACTCAGTGTCTCGTCGCCGCCGCCGCGCCGGATGCCGCGCACCGGCGCCACCGACTCATAATCGCGCCCGACGGCGATCCGGCAGTAATCGGCACTTTGAAGCCGCGTATGAGTGATGTCAATTGCGACCCAACCTGCATAGCCGGTTTCGTCGACCCAGGCATCGACCCACGCATGCGTCGCACCGTGCTCGATTTGGCCATCACCCGGATGGATATAGCCCGATACATAACGTACCGGTACGCCCGAGGCGTGGCAGCAGGCGATGAACAGATGCGCATGATCCTGGCAAACGCCCTGGCCGAGTTGCAGGGCATCGCCCGCCGTACTGCTGGTGGCGGTCGCACCAGGCCGGTAGCTGACGGTCGCGCAGATCGCTTCAGCCAGTTCCAGCAACTGACGGGTGTCGGCCTGTCCGGCAGGCAGGTGGCGTGCAGCAAGCTGCCGGATCGCGTCGGTGGGTGTGGTCAATCGTGTCGGCACGGTGAACGCGAGCACCGGCAGTAGCATGCGTTCCGGTATGCGTCCCAGTTGCGGCGGCTGTATCATCACCGCGCCAGACGCGACGATCCTCACTTCGTCATGCGGTGCTGTCAGCGTGACGATGTCCCCCTGGTTGCCAAAAGCGTCTGTCATGCCGCGCCGGATGCCCGGCGAATCGATCTGCCACTGCAGTGTCTGCTGCAAGGGCTCGCTGCGCGGCGTCATTCGTAACCGTTGTATCGTATACGCGGCTGGCCGCGCGTATCGGTAGCGCGTCTCGTGCCGTATGGTCAGTGTGACGGGTTTCATGCGGCGAGCGGCAGCAGGAAGTCGCGGCTGACTCGATTGCCGAGCTCGTAAACCTGTTCCAGAAATTCGGTCAGGTAATCGTGCAGGCCGCGCCGCATGATGTCGTCGATGCTGTTGAAGCGCAGGTTCGAATGCAGCCGCCCGGCGAAGCGTTCGGTCTCTCGCGAGACATCGTTGCGTACCTGCTCGAGATTGCCGACGACTTCGGTCATGCAGGCCATCAGCGAGCGTGGCATGTCGCCGCGCAGGATCAGCAGCTCGGCCACGCGCTCGGGGGTGATGACGTCGTGATACGCCTTGCGGTAGATTTCGAAGGCCGATACCGAACGCAGCACCGCAGCCCAATGGTAAAAGTCGCGGTCGGCCGCGGTCAGATAATCGCGGCCATCGCCGTGGAATTTGACGTCCAGCAGGCGTGCGGTATTGTCGGCGCGCTCAAGGAAGGTGCCAAGACGGATGAAGTAGAAGGACTCGTCCTTCAGCATGGTGCCGATGGTCACGCCGCGCGACAGATGCGAGCGATGCTTGACCCATTCGAAGAACTCTCCCGGATCGCGCGACAGGACGCCGCTGTCGAGCAGCTGGGTCATTTCGAGCCAGCTGGTGTTGAGCGTCTCCCACACCTCGGTGGTCAGTGTGCCGCGCACCGCGCGCGCATTCTCCCGCGCGCTGGTGACGCAGGACGCGATCGACGACGGGTTCAGCGGGTCGCGCACCATGAAATCGAGGACGTCTTCCGGTGTCAGTAGCCCGTACTTCGCATCAAAGGCCGGCTGTAGCTCCGAAATGCCGAGCACGGCGCGCCAGCCCTGTTCTGCCGCTTCGGCAGACTGCGGCAGCAGCTGGGTCTGGATGTTCACATCCAGCATGCGCGCGGTGTTTTCTGCACGCTCGGTATAGCGAGCCATCCAGTAGAGGTGATCAGCGGTTCGGCTCAGCATGTCATTTCTCCAGTACCCAGGTGTCCTTGGTGCCGCCGCCCTGCGACGAGTTGACCACCAGCGATCCTTCCTTCAGTGCGACGCGCGTCAGTCCACCTGGCACCATCGTGACGGTTTTGCCGGACAGGACGAAGGGTCGCAGGTCAATGTGGCGTGGCGCAACGCCGGATTCAACGTAGGTCGGGCAGGCCGACAGCGCCAGCGTCGGCTGCGAGATATAGCCGTCGGGTCGGGCGATCACGCGCTGCCGGAAGTCCTCGATCTCGGCCTTTGTCGACGCCGGCCCGACCAGCATGCCGTAGCCGCCGGCGCCATGGACTTCCTTCACCACCAGCTGGTCGAGGTGGTCGAGCGTGTATTGCAGGTCTTCCTTTCTCCGGCACTGCCAGGTCGGCACGTTGTTGAGGATCGGTTCCTCAGCCAGATAGAAACGGATCATGTCCGGCACGAACGGATAGATCGACTTGTCATCGGCAACGCCGGCGCCAATCGCATTGGCCAGCGTCACGCGGCCCGCGCGGTAGACCGACATCAGTCCCGGCACGCCGATGGCGGAATCGGGTCGGAACACCAGCGGATCGAGGAAGTCGTCGTCGATGCGGCGGTAGATGACATCGACACGTCGCGGGCCGCGCGTGGTGCGCATGTACACGTGGTTGTCGTCGACGAACAGGTCGTTGCCCTCGACCAGCTCGATGCCCATCTGCTGAGCGAGGAACGCATGCTCGAAGTAGGCCGAGTTGTACATTCCCGGCGTCATCAGCACGACAGTCGGATCGTCGATGCCCTGCGGCGCGACCGAGCGCAACATGTCGAGCAGCAGGTCGGGATAATGCGCGACCGGCGCGATCTTGTGACAGGCGAACAGATCAGGAAACAGCCGCATCATCATCTTGCGGTCTTCCAGCATATAGGACACCCCGGACGGCACACGCAGATTGTCCTCGAGCACATAGAACTCTCCCTCGCCAGCGCGCACGATATCCACGCCTGCGATGTGCGAGTAAATGTCCGAGGCGACCGTGATGCCTTGCATCTCTGGCCGGTACTGCGCATTGCGGAACACCTGTTCGGCCGGCACGATGCCCGCCTTGACGATGTGCTGTTCGTGATACAGGTCGTGAATAAATTGGTTCAGCGCCTGCACGCGCTGTTTCAGACCCTGCTGCAGCATCGTCCACTCGGCTGCGGGGATGATGCGCGGGATGATGTCGAACGGTATCAGCCGTTCGGTACCGGCATCGCTGCCGTAAACCGCAAACGTGATACCGACGCGGCGAAACATCAGGTCAGCCTCGACTCGCTTGCGTGCGACGATGTCAGGCGGCTGACTCGCCAGCCAGCGTTCGAACTCCCGGTAATGCGGCCGGATCTCGCCGCTGCTTGCGTACATCTCGTTATAAAACCCCGCCATGCTCTTTGCTTTCTGTGTCTTGATGGGTGAATAGTCAACTATCAAGAAACATGCCAGCGAGCAAAATCAGGGGCGGCGTAGCCTGTCGATCAGGGCGGTAGCCTCGGGGCCGGGAGGAGCGGTGAGCAAGGTCACCGCGATCATCGCGGCGAAACCGGCAGGCACGCCAAAAACGCCGGCCGACACGGACGCGATGTGAAACCACTGATGGGCCGCACTGCCGCCCAGCGCAGGGCTGGTCTGCACCAGATAGACGAGGCAGACGACGAAACCGGTGAGCATGCCGGCGATTGCACCTTGATGGTTCGCACGTCGCCAGAAAACGCCCAGAACCAGTGCGGGAAACAGCGTCGATGCCGCCAGTGAAAACGCGCCGCTGACCATTGACAGGATGTCACCGGATCGGAATGACGCGGTATAGGCAGCCAGCAGCGCGACCACCAGTAGCAGCAGTTTCGACACCGTTACCTGCCGCTGGCTCGAAGCCGACGGATTGACCATCTTGAAGTAGGTATCGTGCGACAGCGCGCTCGAGATCGTCAGTAGCAGGCCATCGGCGGTCGACAGCGCGGCGGCCAGTGCACCGGCGGCAATCAGCGCTGACAGCACGTATGGCAGGCCGGCGATTTCCGGGGTGGCCAGCACGATCATGTCGCCGTCGAGAGCGATCTCGGCCAGTTGTACCAGTCCGTCGGCATTCATGTCCGCGACACTGATCATCGGCTTGCTGCGGTCGATGTTGGCCCAGTAGCTGACCCAGGACGGCAGCTGCGCATAGTCGGCGCCGACCAGCGTGGTATAGATCTCGTACTTCACCAGCACGGCCAGCGCCGGCAGCGCGGTGTACAGCAGCAGAATGAAGAACAGCGCCCAGAACACGGACACACGCGCCTGCGGCACCGAGCGTGTGGTGTAAGAACGCACCAGCACATGCGGCAGCGCGGCCGAGCCGAGCATCAGGCAGAACACCAGTGCGAGGAAGTTGTTGCGCTTGATGTCCGACGCGTCATCGTCCACCCCTGGAAAGGGCTGGGTATGCGGCAGCAGTGGCTGCGCGCGTGCCAGCGCGTCGTCACGCTCGGTCTGCCAGCGTCTGTGTGCTGCCTCCGGACTCTTCGGATAGTCGGCGAGCGCGCGGTTGGCTTCTTTCAGCTCGATCAGCGACGCATTGCTGGACTGTAGTTCCTGCAGCCGGCGACGGGCATCCGCACGACCGTCATCCCACGAGCGCGGCAGCGCCGCAATCTTCGCTTCATAAGCAGCGGCACGCCGCCGGTAGAGCTCGCGTACCTGCTGCTCGCTGTCCGATTCGGCCAGCGCCTTTTCCTGCTTGCCCAGTCGCTCCAGCGCCGATCCATAGGCCACCTGCGGCAGTGGTATGCCGGTCTGTTTCATTGCGAGCCATGACACCGGAATCATGAAGGCGACGATGATGATCACGTACTGCGCGGTCTGGGTCCAGGTGATCGCGCGCATGCCGCCCAGGAAGGAACAGACCAGGATGCTGGCCAGTCCGAGAAAGATGCCAACCGAGAAGTCGATCCCTGTAAAGCGCGACGTGATCAGCCCGACACCGTAAATCTGCGCGACCACATACGTAAATGAAATGATCAGCGTCGCGACCACCGCGAGTATGCGCACGGCATGACTGCCTTGCGATCCGGCATAGCGAGCCGCCAGATAATCCGGGATGGTGTACTGGCCGAACTTGCGCAGATAAGGCGCGATCAGCAGCGCGACCAGACAGTAGCCGCCGGTCCAGCCCATGATGTAGGCGAGGCCATCAAAGCCCTGCAGATACAGACCGCCGGCGAGTCCGATGAAGCTGGCTGTCGAGATCCAGTCTGCGGCGGTCGCCATGCCATTGAACAGTGCAGGGACGCGTCGTCCGGCGACATAGTATTCAGTGACTTCCGTGGTGCGGCTGAACACGCCAATGATGGCGTACACCACGATGGTCGAGAACAGGAACAGATAGCCGAGCCAGAAGCGCGGAAAACCCTCGTGCTCGAGAATCGCCAGCGCGACCAGGAGTGCGCCGAAGCCGGCGGTATACAGCGCAAAGTAGCGGGTCAGCTGGCGCGGAAAGACTTCACGGCGCATCGTCGTTCTCCGCGCGCCCCAGCGCATCGAGCCGCCACATCGACAGTGCATAGATGCCGATGATCGCGAGATAGACCAGCGTCACACCTTGCGCCGCCAGATAGAAGTGCAGCGGCCAGCCCCATAGCGACAGCCCGGACAGTTCGCGAGCCCAGAACACCACGCTGAAACTAACCGCAAACCACAACACGAGAAGTGCCAGCGTCAGCCGACGCACGCGCTGCCAGTAGCGTAGCGGGCGTGCAGCGGTCGCCATCAGTGACGCTCCGGAGCGCCGGATGGCACGCCAGGCAGGCTGATGCGGAACAAGGCACCCGGAAAACGAGGATCCATGCTGCGCGGGTTGTGGGTGATGTCCACCCTTGCACCATGCCGCTGGGCGATTTCGCGCACGATGGCCAGCCCGAGCCCGCTGCCTTCGACGTCGCTGCCCAGAATCCGGTAGAAGCGCTCGAATATCTGGCTGCGCTCGGACGGTGGTATGCCGGGTCCGTTGTCTTCCACCTCCAGGATGGCCAGCTGCCGTACCGGGTCGCGGCGTACGCGTACTGTCACGCTTCCGCGCCGCTGCGTATAGCGCAGCGCGTTGTCGATCAGGTTGTTCATCAACTCGCCCAGCATGGTCGCATTGCCTGCCACGATGATGGGTCCTTCGCCAGGCTCGAAGCCGAGATCGATCTCGCGCGCCTGGGCAGCGGCAAACCATTCCTGCACGGTGTCGCGCGCGAGCACGATCAGATCAATGTCCTGCAGTGGCGCTACCTGCGGCGAGTCGTTTTCGGCGCGCGCCAGTGCCAGTAGCTGGTTGACCAGCCGTGTGGCCGACGCCGAGCTTTTCGCCAGTTGCTCCAGTGAGCGCTGTATCTCTTCGCGTGAATCCTGTCGCAGCGCCAGCTCGGATTGCATGCGCATGCCGGCCAGCGGCGTCTTCATCTGATGAGCGGCATCGGCGATGAAGCGCTTCTGCGACTGAATGCTTTGTGACAGTCGGCCCAGCATCTCATTCAGGGAGCGCACCAGTGGCGAGATCTCTTCGGGTACGGCGCCGGAATCGATCGGCGACAAATCATCCGGCCGGCGCGAGCGAATGTTTTCCTGCAGGCTGGTTAGCGGCGACAGGCCGCGCGAGAGCGCGAACCACAGGAGTGCAATGGCCACCGGCAGGATGATGAATTCCGGCAGGATCACGCCCTTGATAATCTGGTTCGCCAGCAGTCGGCGTTTTTCCAGCGTCTCGCCCACCTGCACCAGCGCATAGCGGGTGTCGCCAGGCTTCAGGCCGGTCGTGCGCGAGGCTTGCAGGTTGACATAGGTGTAGGCGATGCGGACGTCGGCATTGCGCATCTGCGCATCGCGCAGCACCACGGCCCAGGGTACCGGGGGCTCCTCATCGCCGGGCAGTGGCATGTCGTTGTCGCCAGCAATGATTTCGCGATGCGGGCCGCTGATCTGAAAATACACATTGTCGATGTCGTCGGCACGCAGGATGTCGCGCGCCGAGAAAGGCAGCTTCGCGCTGACGTCACCGTCGATTTCCTTGACTTGCTGCGCGAGTACGGTCACGCGATCTTCCAGCGAGCGGTCAAAAGGTTCGTTGGCGATGGACTTCGCGATCAGGTAAGTAACGCCGATCGACAGTGGCCACAGCAGCAGCAGCGGCATCAGCATCCAGTCGAGGATCTCGCCGAACAGCGAGCGTTGGGCAGGCTGGTCGCGGGCGTCGACAGCGTCCAGCGTCGACGACTTGCGGGTGTCGGCGCGCACCGGGCGACTCAGGCAGCGCCGGCGTCGGCCACCGGCGCAGTGAACTTCTCAAGGCAGTAGCCGAGGCCGCGCACCGTCGCGATACGCACGCCGCCGATCTCGATTTTCTTGCGCAGCCGGTGCACATAGACCTCGATGGCGTTATTGCTGACTTCTTCGCCCCACTCGCACAGGTGGTCGACCAGCTGTTCTTTCGATACCAGCCGCCCGCTGCGCTTCAACAGCACCTCGAGCAGGCCGAGTTCGCGCGCCGACAGGTCGATCATGTGATCGTTCAGATAAGCGATACGCCCGACCTGGTCGAACGACAGCGGGCCGTGACGGATCACCGTTGGCCCGCCGCCGGAACCACGCCGCGTGAGCGCACGCACCCGTGCCTCCAGTTCGGACAGTGCGAACGGCTTGGCCACGTAATCATCGGCACCCAGGTCGAGGCCTTTGACGCGTTGTTCCACCGAATCGTTGGCCGTCAGGATCAGCACGGCCATCCGGGAGTCGCGCGCGCGCAGCCGGCGCAGCACTTCCAGGCCGTTCATTTTCGGCAGATCGAGGTCCAGGATCAGCAGGTCGAAGTCCTGCGTCGACAGCGCGCTGTCGGCCGACTGTCCGTCATTGACGCAATCGGTGACGTAGCCTGACTGGCGCAACGAGCGCGTCAGGCCGTCGGCGAGCACACTGTCATCTTCGGCGAGCAGAATGCGCATGCGGGTTGTTTGTCGTGAGTTCGGCCGGCGCCGGAGGTGAGTGATTGAATGAGTTCCGGTGCCTCTCGGACGAGCCGCCGGGCGATGCCGTGCCGGAAGCTCTCCTTGTACCGAAGTCTATTGGGTTTGGATGTTGCCAGCAACAAATGTCCATAACCGTCCTGTTTGCGGTTTTTGCCGGTCTGGCAAGGAAAGCCGAAGATTCTTGCCCCTTGCGCTTTTCACTGGATTTTTATACAGTACCCATCCACATTCCACCGCACTGAGAGAGCACGCATGGACGACAAGAAACTGGCAAACCCCGACAAGGCCAAAGCCCTGAGCGCTGCGCTGGCGCAGATCGAGAAGCAGTTTGGCAAGGGGTCGGTGATGCGCATGGATGGCGCGGTCGCTGAAGAAGTGCAGGTGGTCTCCACGGGTTCGCTGGGTCTGGATGTTGCGCTCGGTGTCGGCGGCTTGCCGCGGGGGCGTGTGATCGAAATCTATGGGCCGGAATCGTCAGGCAAGACAACGATGACGCTGCAAGTCATCGCCGAAATGCAAAAGCTGGGCGGAACTTGTGCTTTCATCGATGCCGAACATGCGCTCGATACCGGGTATGCGCAAAAGCTGGGCGTCAATCTCGAAGACTTGCTCATTTCGCAGCCGGACACCGGTGAACAGGCGCTGGAAATCACCGACGCGCTGGTTCGGTCCGGCGCCGTCGATCTTGTCGTGATCGACTCGGTCGCCGCGCTGACGCCGCGTGCCGAAATCGAGGGCGATATGGGCGATTCGCTGCCGGGCCTGCAGGCGCGCCTGATGTCGCAGGCTCTGCGCAAGCTGACGGGTTCGATCAGCCGCACCAACACGATGGTGATCTTCATTAACCAGATCCGGATGAAGATCGGCGTTATGTTCGGCAACCCGGAAACCACAACCGGTGGCAATGCGCTGAAATTCTATGCGTCGGTACGTATGGACATCCGCCGTACCGGCTCGATCAAGTCCGGCGATGAGGTGATCGGCAACGAGACCAAGGTCAAGGTTGTGAAAAACAAGATTGCGCCGCCGTTCAAGGAAGCGCATTTCGACATTCTTTATGGAGAAGGCGTGTCCCGCGAGGGCGAGATCATCGATCTGGGCGTTGACGCCAAGGTGGTCGAGAAGTCGGGCGCCTGGTACAGCTACAACGGCGAGCGCATTGGCCAGGGCAAGGACAACGCTCGCCAGTATCTGAGAGAGCGCCCGGAACTGGCGTACGAAATCGAGAACAAGGTGCGTTCACACCTCGGTGTGCCGGCATTGCCGCCTTTGCCGGGGGCGGCAGGCGGTGAAGTCGCGCCAGCGCGCAAGTCGAAAGCGGCGGCTGCGCCGGCACCGGCTGCTGACGAGTAAATTTTTCCAGGCGGGTCCATGCCACCGGGCGGGTCCCGCCAAACTTGTTTTTGCTGATCTGCTGCCGATTTTCTGCGCTCGCCTGACTATATCCACGGTCAGTTCTGCGTCCTTTCACCCCACGCCGCCCATGCCCCGCGAAAAGCCCAGTCTGAAAGCGCGCGCGCTGCGTTATCTGGCCGCGCGTGAACACAGCCGGCAGGAACTGGCGCGAAAACTCGCGCCGCATGCGTCCGAGGGTGACGACGTTGAGGCCGTGCTTGACTGGCTGCAAGCGCAAAAATTCCTGTCCGACGAGCGCTTTGCGGAGTCACTCGTTCACCGCCGCGCTGCGCGCTTTGGCAGCGCGCGCATTGTGTCCGAACTGCAGCACCACGGACTGGACGACCAGACGGTCTCGTCACTGAAATCGGCACTACTCGCTGACGAGAATGAGCGCGCCTGGGAGGTGTGGATGCGTAAATTCGGTCGGCCAGCCATCGATGCGACCGGTACGGCCAAACAGATCCGGTTTTTGCAGCAGCGTGGTTTTTCGCATTCGGCGATACAGGCCGTGCTGCGGCGCGCAAAGCAAGCCATTGACGATATCGGCGAATAAAATTCAGGAAAACCCGTCGGCATTCCACTGTCACCGGCGTTCAGGCCGAGCTTTTGCTGTGCTAAACTGCGGCAGCTTTGCAGCGCCGCAGAAGCGGCACCAGTCGTAGAAGCTGCGACGGTCTGCACAAACTCATTCAGCGCATGCCTTTTCGGCATTCAATGCGCGAACCGCCTTATGCCTTTGCCAGCCCCGAAAACCTCACGCGCGCCGCGGCATGTCCGCAGCATCACTGCGCAGGCTTTCGAGCGCGATGATGGCTTGTGGGATATCGAGGCAAGGCTGGTCGACAGCCGACCTGCTGAAGTGCAGCTGGCCTCCGGCCTGCGCCCTGCCGGCGAACCCATCCATGACCTGTGGCTGCGGATCACGGTCGATACCCAATTCAATATCGTTGACGCCGATGCGGTTTCCGATGCCGTGCCTTATCCGGGCTACTGCGACACCATTGGCGGCGCCTACCGGCAGTTGATCGGCCTGAATCTCATGCAGGGATTCAGGCATGCGGTACGCGAACGCCTCAGCGGCAAGGCGGGCTGTACGCACCTGACGGAGCTTGCCAGCGTGCTGCCCACCGCCACGATCCAGGCATTTGCCGGTACCGTGTTGCCGACGCGTGATGGCCGCCACGACGACGATGAGATTCATCCGCCTTTCCAGCTGGACCGCTGCCATGCGCTGCGCCGTGACGGTCCGGCGGTGGCCCGATATTACCCGCGCTGGACCATCACGCCGGTGGACCAGACATGAACCAATTCGCACTTGATCATTGAACCATTGCGCTTTTAAGGGGAAGACTGCATGAAAATCCATGAGTACCAGGGAAAAGAGATCCTGAGGAAATACGGTGTCACGGTGCCGCGTGGCATCCCGTGCCTGAGCGTTGATGAAGCTGTGAAAGCTGCCGAGACCCTGGGTGGCCCGGTCTGGGTCGTGAAGGCGCAAATCCATGCAGGTGGCCGTGGCAAGGGCGGTGGCGTGAAAGTCGCGAAATCGCTCGAGCAGGTGCGCGAGTACGCCAATCAGATCCTCGGCATGCAGCTGGTCACGCATCAGACCGGCCCCGAAGGCCAGAAAGTGCGCCGCCTGCTGATCGAAGAAGGCGCGGACATCAAGAAAGAACTGTACGTGTCGATGGTCACCGACCGCGTGTCGCAGCGCGTCGTGCTGATGGCGTCGAGCGAAGGCGGCATGGATATCGAGGAAGTGGCCGCATCGCATCCAGAAAAGATTTTCAAGGTCGAAATCGACCCGGCCACTGGCCTGAAAGACGCCGAAGCCGATGACATCGCCGCCAAGATCGGCGTGCCGGCTGCATCGATCGCCGATGCGCGCATACAGCTGCAAGGCCTGTACCAGGCTTACTGGGATACCGACGCGTCGCTGGCCGAAATCAATCCGCTGATCCTGACCGGCGACGGCAAGGTCATCGCGCTCGACGCGAAATTCAATTTCGACGCGAACGCCCTGTACCGTCATCCGGAGATCGTTGCTTACCGCGATCTGGACGAAGAAGATCCGGCCGAAGTTGAGGCATCGAAATTCGATCTCGCTTACATCTCGCTCGACGGCAACATCGGCTGCCTGGTCAACGGTGCGGGTCTGGCGATGGCGACGATGGACACCATCAAGCTGTTCAACGGCGAACCGGCCAACTTCCTTGATGTTGGTGGTGGCGCGACGGCTGAGAAAGTCACCGAAGCGTTCAAGATCATGCTGAAAAACCCCGGCCTGAAGGCCATCCTCGTGAACATTTTCGGCGGCATCATGCGCTGCGACGTTATTGCCGAAGGCGTGATCACCGCTTCGCGCGCAGTGCAACTGAATGTTCCGCTGGTCGTGCGCATGAAGGGCACGAACGAAGAGATCGGCAAGAAGATGCTGGCCGACTCCGGCCTGCCGATCATCTCGGCCGACACGATGGAAGAAGCTGCGCAGAAGGTTGTTGCTGCAGCCAACGGCAAATAATCCACGAGGAAGAATGCACAATGTCTATCCTGATTAACAAAGACACCAAGGTCATCACCCAAGGCATTACCGGCAAGACCGGCCAGTTCCACACCCGCATGTGCCGCGACTACGCGAACGGCAAGAACTGCTTCGTTGCCGGCGTGAACCCGAAGAAGGCCGGCGAAGATTTCGAAGGCATCCCGATTTATGCAAACGTGCGCGATGCCAAGCAGGCGACCGGCGCGAACGTATCGGTCATTTACGTGCCGCCGGCCGGCGCTGCCGATGCAATCTGGGAAGCGGTCGAGGCCGAACTCGATCTGGCGATCTGCATCACCGAAGGTATCCCGGTGCGCGACATGCTCGCACTGAAGGACAAGATGAAGAAAGCTGGTAGCAAGACCCTGCTGCTCGGACCGAACTGCCCGGGCCTGATCACGCCGGACGAAATCAAGATCGGTATCATGCCGGGCCATATCCACAAGAAGGGCCGCATCGGCGTCGTGTCGCGCTCGGGCACGCTCACTTATGAAGCCGTGGGTCAGTTGACCGCATTGGGTCTGGGCCAGTCGTCGGCTGTTGGTATCGGCGGTGATCCGATCAACGGCCTCAAGCACATCGACGTGATGAAGATGTTCAACGACGATCCTGACACCGATGCCGTGATCATGATCGGCGAGATCGGCGGTCCGGACGAGGCCAACGCTTCTTACTGGATCAAGGACAACATGAAGAAGCCGGTGGTGGGTTTCATCGCCGGTGTGACCGCGCCTCCGGGCAAGCGCATGGGCCATGCCGGCGCGCTGATTTCCGGCGGTGCCGATACGGCTGATGCAAAACTCGAGATCATGGAAGCCTGCGGTATCACGGTCACGCGTAACCCGTCCGAAATGGCGCGGCTGCTGAAGGCGATGCTGTAAACGTCTGGCGATCGAATGAATAACGGGGAGCTGCGGCTCCCCGTTATTGTTTAGACGCTTATCTTCAGACGCGCGGCAGGAAGCGTGGTGCGACAGTGCCACCGATCTGCCAAGTCATCGCCCCGCCCGGAGTGCAGGTGCCAGTGTAAGTCACGGTACTGTCATCAGCGACGTTGGGAATCCCGGGGCCGTAGACCACGGTAATCAATGCGGTTGTCGCAGTAGCGTCGCTCACGGTAATGCTCTTCACCCCTCGTCCTTTGATTTGATTCGATGCCGGCAGGCCCAGGTCGTCGTGTGTCAAGGCACCCGCCCGAGACGCCAGGGTGCCATCGCTGCATGCGATGCCAAGCGCGGTCATCGCAGGAGCGGCGAGGCTGGGTCCCTCGGCAATGCGCGCTCTGGTGGTGTAGTCCTGGTAGGCTGGTATTCCTACTGCAGCCAATATGCCAATAATCGCCACCACGATCATCAATTCAATCAGTGTAAAACCCCGTTCGGCCAGGCGAGAGTGGTCATTGTTTTTCATTGGCTGCTCCTTGTCGTATCGCGAATAAAAATGGAATCCACGGCGTGGATCCGGTCGCAATGGCAAGTTATGTGCCCAAAGATTGGCGGATGCAGCAGCTTTCGGTGATCGATCTATCAGTGGAAAAAGCGTACTTGCAGGTGCTTGGTCGGCGCTCTTTAGCCAACAAAGATCTGATCAACGAATCGGTTGATCGATATCTCTGGCACCACAAGTGCGCCGCTCGTATTGGTCGTTGATCGCCGATTGGTTCGTCAGAAGACGAAAATTACTAAGAGTGACAAAAGCTGTTTGTTCGTGCAAAAGATTGTGCGAGCACGGCTTGCCAGACGGCGGGGCAGTGCTTGCGGCGCACTGAATAAACGCGAGCGGCTTTGCAGTTGGCGGGAGGCGCGATCGAGGCTGACAGCCACAGATCGCGGAAATGAAAAAGCTCCCGAAGGAGCTTGGTGCGGGTCAGTACCACACGGATCCTTGTGGTACTGACCTAAATCGGATTGGTGCCTCGGGTCGGAATCGAACCGACACTCCTTTCGGAACCGGATTTTGAGTCCGGCGCGTCTACCAATTTCACCACCGAGGCAAATGCAGGGCAGGTACTGCCATGCGCGCCGGATTATCGCTGATTTGCCAGAGCAGGGCAACCGGAGGAGGGTATGAACGTCCTCCGGCGTCGCTCGTTATTGCATGTGCTGGCCACCATTGATACCGATATTCGCGCCGGTGACAAACGCCGCTTCTTCTGATGCCAGATACGCGACCAGGCCGGCAACTTCCTCGGGTTTGCCCAAGCGGCCCATAGGAATCTGCGGAATGATCTTGCTGTCCAGCACTTCCTGCGGAATCGCCGTCACCATCTTGGTGCCGATATAGCCCGGCGAGATGGTATTGACGGTCACGCCTTTCTTGGCGACCTCAAGTGCCAGCGCCTTGGTGAAGCCGTGCATGCCGGCTTTGGCCGCCGAGTAGTTGGTCTGACCGAATGCGCCCTTCTGGCCGTTGACCGACGAGATGTTGATGATGCGCCCCCAGTTGCGATCGACCATGCCGTCGCAGACGGGTTTGGTCATATTGAACACGGAGTCGAGGTTGGTCTTGATCACCGCATCCCAGTTCACCTTGTCCATCTTTTTAAACGTCATGTCGCGCGTGATGCCGGCGTTATTGACCAGCACGTCGATCGGTCCCATTTCTTTAACGATCCGGCTGATGCATTCCTGCGCCGATGCATAGTCTGCAACGTCGCAAGGATAGGCGCGGAAGTGATAGCCCTTTTCCTTCATCTCGGCCAGCCACGCATCCACTTTGGTATTGCCCGGCGAATAGGTCGTCGCCACGTCGTAACCCATGTTGGCCATCTTGATGCAGATCGCCTCACCCAGACCGCCCATGCCACCCGTTACCAACGTTACTCTGCTCATGTCTGCTCCTGATTGTTTGTGTTAGTGCTTCACTCAGACCGCCGCTGACGTCGATGCGCCGTCTGGTCGTACAGGTCGCCCTGTCTGCGACGGCGCGCCTGGCCATCGACGGTCTGTGAGAGGCATGTAGTGCAGTACAAAAAATGCTTCAGCGCTCGATCGCGAGCGCCACGCCCATGCCGCCGCCGATGCACAGACTGGCGAGGCCGCGTTTGGCATCTCTGCGAATCATTTCGTGGATCAGTGTGACGAGGATGCGGCAGCCGGAAGCGCCGATCGGGTGGCCGATTGCGATGGCGCCACCGTTCACATTGATCTTGCTGGTGTCCCAGCCCATCTCCTTGTTTACCGCGATTGCCTGCGCGGCGAAGGCTTCGTTGATCTCCATCAGGTCGAGATCCTTGTGCGTCCATCCGGCCTTTTGCAGACAGCGCTGGCTCGCCGACACCGGCCCCATGCCCATGATGCTCGGGTCGAGACCAGCAGATGCGTAGGACTTGATCCTCGCCAGTGGTTTCAGCCCCAGCTGCTGCGCCTTCTTCGCCGACATCATCATCACCGCGGCGGCGCCGTCGTTGATGCCTGACGCATTACCCGCAGTGACGGAGCCGGCCTTGTCGAATGCAGGACGCAGGCTGCTCAGTGCGTCAATCGTGCTGCCGGCCTTGATGTACTCGTCGGCGTCAAATACGATCGCGCCCTTTTTGGAGGGTATCTCCAGCGGCAGGATCTCGTCCCTGAACTTGCCAGCTTTCTGTGCGGCCTCGGCCTTGTTTTGCGATGCCAGAGCAAACTCGTCCTGCTCGGCACGTGAGACCTGATATTTTTTGGCGACGTTTTCGGCCGTGATGCCCATGTGGTACTGGTTGTATACATCCCACAGTCCGTCGATGATCATGGTGTCGACCAGCTTTGCATCGCCCATGCGGAAGCCGTCGCGCGAATTGTTCAACACATGGGGCGACGCACTCATGTTTTCCTGGCCACCGGCGATGATGATGTCGGCATCGCCGCACAGGATAGCCTGCGCTGCGAGATGGGTGGCTTTCAGGCCGCTGCCGCAGACCTTGTTGATGGTCATGCCCGGCACCATGTCAGGCAGGCCGGCCTTGATCACGGCCTGGCGGGCCGGGTTCTGGCCAACGCCGGCGGTCAGCACCTGGCCCAGAATCACTTCGCTGATCTGCTGCGGATCGATGCCGGTCTGTGCGACCAGCCCTTTGATCACGTGTGCGCCGAGTTCGGCGGCGGGCACCTTCGCGATCGTTCCCCCGAATTTGCCAACCGCAGTACGTGCGGCGGCAACAATCACTACCTCTTCCATTGTTGTTCTCCGATCTGACTTCGACAAAAGCTGCTGAACTGCCGGGACTGCCATGCGCTTGCCAACGGTGCGAAAAGGCAAGTCGCTTCATGCTAGCAATCGGCGTTCCAGCGTTTTTGACGGAGGTCAGCCGCAGATGCCTGCTTGACCGGCGCGATACCGGTCAGTGGGTCGGATGACGGGGAGGATGGCCCGAAGGATGACTATCGGCCCGGCCAACAGGGGGCGGTCGATTGCCGTGTTCGGGATAGCCCCGTGGCTGCGTGAACGATGTCTTGCAGACCAGAGGGGGGCATGCCTTGAATGGGGGCGATGCCTGAAGCGGGCGGACGACGGCCGGGTAGACCGCATCTGCCAGCTTGCTATCCGGTGTCTCCGTCTCTGTTTTAACTAAGTGTTTGGCTTGGTAAAACCTTGGGAAATATTAGCGCGATAAGTTGTACTTTGGTAATAATTTTTCTTACTAAAACTTACAGCCTGTGCCGAGGGAAAATCGGTCGGCCGGGCGCTGCGGTGAACGCGAGCTGCGGCCAAGGTTCTTTCAGGACAGCAGTCGTATTTGAAGGTCACCACGCAGCATCGCGCGGCTGAGAATTTTGTAGGTGTCCAGATCGAACGCGGGTCGTGCAGGCGCCTGCTCCAGCAGCGACCACAGTTCATCGTCGGAACGTGCCGTGCCGAGATAGCACCAGTTGTTGACGACGTGAATGTCGGTGCGTTCATGACCGAGCCGCTCGACCAGACCAATGGCGCCCGCATGTGGCCAGGTCTTCACATGCAGCCCGGACAGGGCGGCCTCCAGCCGCGCGCGGTGAAAGGATTCGGCTTCCTTGCCGATGCATACACCCTTGCAGCGCTTCAGCTGCCAGCCAAAACAGGGCTTGTTCAGACCACTGACTTTCTCCAGACCCAGCTGCACCAGGCACAGCTGGTGTGATTCGGCCAGCTCGCGCAGCGCCGCTTCAGCCTTGCGCTTCGAGCTGAACAGGCCGTACAGCCGGTCTGCGCGGCCGAAGTCCTGCTCACTCGCATAGCTGAGCACCGGATGGGTGCGGCCGCGCTCATCCTCGCTCAGCCGCCATGCGCACAATTCACCCTGGCGGCGCAGCAGCCGGTTATGCACGGGCTGCAACTCCTTCACGAGTTGAGCTTCGAGCAGCAGCGCGCCGATTTCGCCGGCGGTCTCGCGCCAGTCGATCCTGTGCAGCTGTTGTGAGAGCCTCATGTCCTTGTACAGCTTGTGATCGGCATTGAAGTGCGACAGCACGCGTTGCCGCAGACGTACGCTCTTGCCGACGTAAAGCGGCAAGTCGTTTTCGCCGTAGAACAAGTAAACGCCCGGCGTATCCGGAATCGGGTCGAGCGCATCGGTTGGCAGATGCGATGGCAGGCTCGGCCGCTGCAACAAGGACATGAGCGCGGCGTCGAACGTATCCGCCGGCAGCGTAGTAGTCAGTTTCTGCCACAGTTGCCACAGCAGGTCGGCATCGGCCAGCGCACGATGTCGTGCATCAGCCTTCAGACCGTGGCGCTCGATCAGCGTATCGAGATTGTGCTTGCGTTCTTGTGGATAGAGCGCGCGTGACAGTTTCACCGTGCACAGCACATCGGCCTTGTAGGGCAGATCGACCTGGCTGAACGCATTGCGCAGGAAACCATAATCAAAGCGGGCATTGTGCGCAATGAACAGTGCCCCCTGCAGACGTTCATGCAGCGCCGGTGCGAGTTCCGCGAAGCTTGGCGCATCGGCCACCATCGCATTACTGATACCGGTCAGGCTCTGGATGAACGCCGGAATCGATACCTCGGGATTGACCAGGCTGGACCATCGGGTGGCCTGGCCCGTTGCATCGACTTCAACGATGCCGATCTCGGTAATGCGATCGACCACCGGGTTGGTGCCTGTGGTCTCGAGGTCGACGAAGACCAGTTTGTCAAAGTTCATGCGATTCCGTACTGAGTGCCTCTGCAAAACGCCGCCAGCATCGTTGCGTTGCCTTGTCGTACAGGTCGAACTGTCTGCGGCGGCGCGCCCGGCCATCGGCGTTCTGCCAGAGACACTGCCGGCCCGAGCGTGCTGCCAGTGCGTTTACTTGCCCCAGCTATCTTTCAGCGTGACGATTCGATTGAACACGGGCTGCCCCGGCGTTGAATCCACACGATCGGCGACGAAGTAGCCATGGCGTTCGAACTGGAACTTGTCATCCGGCTGTGCGTGCTCGGCGCCCGCCTCCAGATAAGCGGTGATCACGGACTTTGAATCCGGGTTCAGCGCCTGCCTGAAGTCCTTGCCGCCGGCATCCGGATGCGGATCGCGGAACAGGCGGTCATACATACGCACTTCGGCCTTCACTGCATGCGGCGCCGACACCCAGTGAATGTTGCCCTTGACCTTGTAGTTGTTCGCGCCGTCAGTGCCGCTCTTGCTGTCCGCGAAGTAATTACAGTGCACCGCGATGACTTTGCCGTCTGCATCCTTGTCGCAGCCGGTGCATTCGATCACGTAGCCATAGCGCAGCCTGACCTTGTTTCCTGGGAACAGTCGGAAGTAACCCTTGGTGGGCACTTCCATGAAATCCTCTTCTTCGATCCACAGTTCGTGGCTGATCGGGAAGCTCCGGTTGCCGCGTTCCGGATGATGCGGATGCACGGGCGCGCTGCACGCCTCACTGTGGTCTTCGGGGAAGTTATCGATGATCAGCTTCAGCGGATTGAGCACACCAACGATACGCGCCGCCTTCGCGTCAAGGTCATCGCGCAGCGCGCCCTCAAGGATGCTCATGTCGATCCAGCTGTCGGCCTTGGCCACGCCGATACGCTCGGCAAACAGCTGAATCGATTCCGGCGTGAAGCCGCGACGGCGGATGCCGACGATGGTCGGCATCCTCGGGTCGTCCCAGCCGTCGACAATCTTTTCCTCAACCAGCTGCAGCAGCTTGCGCTTGCTGGTGATGGCGTAGGTCAGATTCAGTCGGGCGAATTCGTATTGATGCGGCAGTGGCTTTTTGAAGAAGCCGCCTTCCGACAGCCGCTCGAGAATCCAGTCATAGAACGGTCGATGATCCTGAAATTCCAGCGTGCACAACGAATGCGTAATGTTTTCAATCGCGTCTGAAATCGGGTGCGCATAGTCGTACATCGGGTAGATACACCAGCGGTCACCGGTACGATGATGATGCGCATGACGAATCCGGTAGATCGCTGGATCGCGCATGTTCATGTTCGGCGACGCCATGTCGATCTTGGCGCGCAGGATGTGTTCGCCATCCTTGAATTCGCCCGCCTTCATCCGGCGCAGCAAGTCCAGCGATTCGGCGGCCGGACGGTCGCGGAACGGCGAATTCTTGCCGGGTTCGCCGAAGTTGCCGCGGTTCGCAGCCATCTGTTCCGGGCTCTGGCTATCGACATACGCGTGGCCGGCGCCGATCAGCCATTCGGCCATGGCGTACAACTGATCGAAGTAGTCGCTGGCGAAGTACTGGTGCGCGTCGCCGCCATGCTGCCACGAAAATCCGAGCCATTCGACGCTGTCGATGATGGTATCGACGTATTCCTGGTCTTCCTTGGTCGGATTGGTGTCGTCGAAGCGCAGGTGGCAGCGGCCGCCGTAGTCACGCGCCAGCCCGAAGTTCAGGCAGATCGACTTTGCATGGCCGATGTGCAGGTAGCCGTTCGGCTCCGGCGGGAAGCGCGTGATGACGGTCGGCAGCGGTTTGCCTTGAGCGTCAGTGCGGCCGGCATAGGTGCCTTGCCCGGTGTCGGCATCGATGATGCCGCGCAAAAAATTGGACGGCGCGGGTGCCGCGCCGTTGCTGCTGTCGTTGCCCATGGAACCGGAAGATAATCAGAAGGTGTGTGGCCTGCATTTTACCGTAGGCCCGACGTCAGCCATTGCTGCTGTCAGGCCGCTTGGCCGGGCGGGCAGCCACCGTAGTCCGTCAGGCGGCGGGCGGACGACGAATCCGATGGCGCCGTGAAGGCCGTTGAAGAATTCACTGCTCACTGACGCGCATCGGGCCAGACAGGATCTTTTTATGTGGACTTATCCGAGGATCATCGCGCACCGCGGCGGCGGCACGCTGGCGCCCGAGAATACGCTGGCCGGTTTGCGCGGTGCGCTGGCGCACGGCTTTCGCGCGGTCGAGTTCGACGTGATGGCCTTGCGCGACGGCGCACTGGTGCTGATGCACGACCCGGTACTGGGGCGCACCGTCGCAGGCACGGGTAGCGTGGCCGATTGCACGGCGGCGCAACTGGCGGCTGCCGATGCCGGAGCGTGGTTTTCGCCGGCATTTGCCGGCGAGCCAGTCCCCTCTTTCGCCGATGCCGCTGCGTTCTGCTTGCGCCACGGCCTGTGGATGAATGCCGAGATCAAGCCCGTTCCTGGCATGGAGGCTATCACCGGCGCTGCCGTGGCAGCAGCCTGTGCGGCGCTCCCCTCGGGTAGCGTGTTGCTGTCCTCGTTTTCCGAGGCGGCGTTGCGTGCAGCCCGGCAGGCAGCGCCCCGCGTGCCGCGCGCGCTGCTGGTGGGTGCCGTGCCAGCGGATTGGCCGGCCCGTCTGCAGACGCTCGGCGCCGTGGCGCTGCATGCGCAGGCCGCCCTGCTGACCCGCACACAGGTGGCCGCTGTGAAGGCAGCCGGATTCGGCGTGCTCGCGTACACGGTCAACCAAGCTGCAGCAGCGCGGCTGCTTTGTGCGATCGACGTGGATGCGATTTGTACGGACCGGCTCGACCTGATTAACGCGGATTTTTTCGAGTCGGGTTAACGAATTTGCAATGCGGCAGACCGGCGGTCGTCGCAGTTTCAACAGGTATAATCGGCGGTTTTCCGACGGCTCTGCCGTCGAACCGAACACTGTTGAACTGCGAGCCATGAAAGCCTCCGAGATCCGCGAAAAATTCCTCAGCTTCTTTGCGTCCAAGGGTCACACCGTCGTACGCTCGTCCAGTCTGGTGCCGGGCAATGACCCGACGCTGCTGTTCACCAACTCCGGCATGGTGCAGTTCAAGGATGTGTTTCTTGGCACCGAGAAGCGCGATTACGTGCGCGCTGCCTCCGTGCAGCGCTGCCTGCGTGCCGGTGGCAAGCACAATGACCTCGAAAACGTCGGCTACACCGCGCGTCATCACACCTTCTTCGAAATGCTCGGCAACTGGTCGTTCGGCGATTACTTCAAGCGCGATTCGCTGAAGTGGGCCTTCGAACTGCTGACCGAAGTGTACGGCCTGCCGAAAGAAAAGCTGTGGGCCACGGTCTATCAGACCGATGACGAAGCCTACGATATCTGGACCAAGGAAATCGGCCTGCCGCCTGAACGTGTCGTGCGGATCGGCGATAACAAGGGCGCGCCTTATGCATCGGACAATTTCTGGCAAATGGCCGACACCGGTCCTTGCGGTCCGTGTTCCGAAATTTTCTTCGACCACGGCCCGGACGTCTGGGGCGGCCCGCCGGGCAGCGCCGAGCAGGACGGCGACCGCTACATCGAGATCTGGAACAATGTGTTCATGCAGTTCGACCGGCAGCTCGATCCGGCCACCGGCGAATACACGCTGACCCCGCTGCCGGCACCCTGCGTCGACACCGGCATGGGCCTCGAGCGTCTCGCGGCCGTGATGCAGCATGTGCACAGCAATTATGAAATCGACCTGTTCGAGCGTCTGGTGAAGGCTGCCGCGCGCGAAACCGGCGCGACCGACCTGACGAATGCCTCATTGCGCGTGATTGCCGACCACATCCGCGCCTGTGCCTTCCTCGTCACTGACGGCGTCGTGCCGGGCAGCGAGGGCCGCGCTTACGTGCTGCGCCGTATCATCCGCCGCGCTCTGCGCCACGGCAACAAGCTGGGCCAGAAGAAGCCGTTTTTCCACAAGCTGGTACCGGACCTCGTGAAGGAAATGGGCGATGCCTATCCGGAGCTGGCGGAGGCTGCGGACCGCGTGACGATGGTGCTAAAGCAGGAAGAAGAGCGCTTTGGTGAGACGCTGGACAATGGCATGAAGATCCTTGAGGCTGCGCTGGCGAAGGATCCGGGTCGCCTCGACGGCAAGACCGCGTTCACGCTATACGATACCTACGGCTTCCCGCTCGACCTGACCGCCGACATCTGCCGCGAGCGCGATGTGTCGCTCGACGAGGGCGGTTTCCATGACGCGATGGAGAGGCAGAAGTCGGCTGCGCGCGCGGCCGGTAAGTTCGAGATGGCCGTCGGTATCGAGTATTCGGGTCCGAAGACGGTATTTGTCGGTTACGAGCGGCTGGCCGGAGATGCGAAAGTGCTGGCGCTGTACGTGAATGGCGAATCGGTGCAGAGCATCGCCGCCGGTCAGGAAGCCACTGTGGTGCTGGACACCACGCCATTCTATGCAGAGTCGGGCGGCCAGGCCGGCGACATCGGCGTGCTCGAGGCGGGCGCGACGACTTTCGATGTGGCTGACACGCAGAAGGTGCAGCCGGACGTGTTCGGCCATCACGGCAAGCTGACCGTGGGCACGCTGTCGGTGGGTGATGCTGTCGCCGCCAAGGTTGACGGTTCGGTGCGCGCGGCGACCATGCGCAATCACTCGGCCACCCATTTGATGCACAAGGCGCTGCGCACCGTGCTCGGCGGCCATGTGATGCAGAAGGGCTCGCTGGTTGACAAGGACAAGACCCGTTTCGACTTCAGCCACAACGCGCCGCTATCGGCCGACGAGATCCGCCGCATCGAAACGCTGGTCAATCACGAGATCATGCTGAATGCCGCGACCGATGCGCAGCACATGGCCTATGACGATGCGATCAAGGCCGGCGCGATGGCGCTGTTCGGCGAAAAATACGGTGACACCGTGCGCGTGCTCGGCATCGGCTCGTCGACCGAGCTGTGCGGCGGCACGCACGTGACCCGTACTGGTGACATCGGTCTGTTCAAGATCGTCACCGAAGGCGGCGTAGCCGCCGGCATCCGCCGTGTCGAAGCCGTAACGGGCGAGAAGGCGCTGGCGCTGGTGCAGGCCATGGCCGCGCGCATCAATGATGCCGCTGCCGCGCTGAAAGCGCCGCCGGAAGAACTGACCGTGCGCATCGCGCAGGTGCAGGAGCAGGTGAAATCGCTGGAGAAGGAGCTGGCGTCGCTGAAGACCAAGATGGCCTCCAGCCAGGGGGACGAGCTGCTGGCGCAGGCGGTCGATATCGCGGGCATCAAGGTGCTGGCGGCTACGCTCGAAGGCGCTGATGTCGCCACCCTGCGCGGCGTGATGGACAAGATGAAGGACAAGCTGAAGACCGCCGCCATCGTGCTGGCGTCGGTGAATGACGGCAAGGTCAGCCTGATCGCCGGCGTGACCGCCGATGCGACTTCCAAAGTGAAGGCCGGCGAACTGGTCAACCATGTCGCGCAGCAGGTCGGCGGCAAGGGCGGCGGCCGGCCGGACATGGCGCAGGCTGGCGGTACCGACCCGAGCGGCCTTACGGCAGCGTTGGCTTCGGTCAGTGGCTGGGTCAGCCAGCGCGTTGGCAGCTGAGCAGAGCGGGGCGAGCGTATGGAATTTCAGAAAGACGTCGATGCGCGCGGGCTGAACTGCCCGCTGCCTATCCTGCGTGCGAAGAAGGCCCTGACCGACATGGCCAGTGGCGACATTCTGCGGGTACTTGCGACCGACCCCGGCTCGGTGCGTGATTTCAATGCCTTTGCCCGCCAGACCGGCAACACGCTGATCGCGCATGAGGAAAATGCCGAAGCCGCCGTTAAAGAGTTCACTTTTTACCTGCGCCGCAAGTAGGCGCATGGCCGATGCTGGCCGGTATGGGTGCCGGTCAGGTTGGCTGACATAAACAGAACGATCGTGCGGAAATTTTGCGGCACGGCTCGTCTGACCCTATAATCGCCGTTTACGTAAACGTCAATTAGCTCTCTTGCATAGCTCTGAAGGACTCCCATGAAGGTACTGGTACCCGTCAAACGCGTGGTGGACTACAACGTCAAGGTCCGCGTGAAATCCGATGGCAGCGGTGTCGACATCGCGAACGTGAAGATGTCGATGAACCCGTTCGATGAAATTGCCGTGGAAGAGGCGATGCGCCTGAAGGAAGCCGGCAAGGCGACCGAGGTGGTCGCCGTGTCCTGCGGTGTCACGCAGTGTCAGGAAACCTTGCGCACCGCGATGGCGATCGGCGCCGATCGCGCGATTCTCGCCGAGACCGATGCGGAACTGCAGCCGTTGGCCGTGGCCAAGCTGCTCAAGGCGATCGCCGATAAGGAACAGCCACAGTTGATCGTCCTCGGCAAGCAGGCGATCGACGACGATTGCAACCAGACCGGCCAGATGCTGGCCGCGCTGCTCGGCTGGCCGCAGGCCACCTTTGCTTCGAAGGTCGTGATCGAAGATGGCAAGGCAGTCGTGACCCGCGAGGTCGACGGCGGCCTGGAGACGGTGGCGATCACGCTGCCGGCGATCGTCACCACCGATCTGCGCCTGAATGAGCCACGCTATGTGACGCTGCCGAACATCATGAAGGCAAAGAAGAAGCCGCTCGACATCGTCAAGCCCGAGGACCTCGGCGTCGATGTGGCTCCGCGCCTGAAGACGCTGAAAGTCACCGAGCCGCCGAAGCGCTCGGCCGGCACGATGGTGCCGGATGTCGCGACGCTGGTCGCGAAACTGAAGAACGAAGCCAAAGTCATCTGACAGGAATAGCCATGACCGCACTCGTCATCGCCGAACACGACAACGCGTCGCTGAAGGCAAGCACCCTCAATACCGTGTCCGCTGCCGCGCAGTGCAGCACGGAAGTCCATATCCTCGTCGCCGGCCACGGTTGTGATGCCGCAGCTGCAGCTGCGGCGCAAATCGCCGGCGTAGCCAAAGTGATCGTCGCCGATGCTGCGCAGTTCGCCGATGGCCTCGCCGAGAATGTCGCCGCGCAGGCACTGGCGATCGCACAGAACTACACGCACGTGCTGGCACCGGCCACCGCCTACGGCAAGAACATCCTGCCGCGCGTGGCGGCCTGCCTCGACGTCGGTCAGATCTCCGAGATCACCAGGGTCGATGCGCCGGATACCTTCGAGCGTCCGATTTACGCGGGCAACGCGATTGCGACGGTGCAGTCCGCCGACCCGATCAAGGTGATCACCGTGCGCGCCACCGGCTTCGACGCCGCTGCCGCCGGCGGTTCGGCTGCGATCGAGAAAATCGATGCCGTGGCTGATACCGGCAAATCGGCCTTCGTATCGCGCGAACTGGCCAAGTCTGACCGTCCTGAACTCACCGCAGCAAAGATTATTGTCTCCGGCGGCCGCGGCATGGGTTCGGCGGAAAACTTCAAGCTCCTCGAGCCGCTGGCGGACAAGCTCGGCGCGGCGATGGGCGCATCGCGTGCTGCAGTCGACGCCGGCTATGTGCCGAACGACTGGCAGGTCGGACAGACCGGCAAGATCGTCGCGCCCCAGCTGTACATCGCCGTCGGCATTTCCGGCGCGATCCAGCATCTGGCCGGCATGAAGGATTCGAAGACGATCGTCGCCATCAACAAAGATCCGGAAGCGCCGATTTTCAGCGTGGCCGACTACGGTCTGGTCGGCGACCTGTTCGACGCCGTGCCGGCACTGGTGAAAGAACTCGGCTGACCTCAGCGGCGATCCCGATGAGGTAGTCCGCGGCCGTCTTGTCGTCCCGATGACAGACGGCCGTTTTTGTTTGCGACACAATCTACTAAACAAAGAAACCTGGAGAATCAGATGAGCTACACCGCCCCGCTGAAGGACATGCTGTTCGTGATGAACGAACTGGCTGGTCTTGATGCCGTCAGCCAGTTACCCGGCTGCGAGGATGCGACGCCCGAGACGGCTGAGGCCGTGCTCGAGGAAAACGCTAAATTTTGTGGCGAAGTGATCGCGCCGCTGAACTGGACCGGCGACCAGCAGCCAAGCCACTGGCACGACGGCCAGGTCACGACCACGCCCGGTTTCAAGGACGCCTTCAAGTCTTTCGGCGAGGCTGGCTGGCAAGGTCTGCAGCATCCGCAGGAGTTCGGTGGTCAGGGCCTGCCGAAGCTGCTGGCCACGCCATGCATCGAGATGCTGAATTCAGCCAACCTGTCGTTTGCCCTGTGCCCGCTGCTGACGGATGGTGCGATTGAGGCGCTGCTGACGGCCGGCAGCGACGAGCAAAAGGCGCTGTACATCCCGAAGATGGCCTCCGGCGAGTGGACCGGTACGATGAACCTGACCGAGCCGCAGGCCGGTTCGGACCTTGCGCTGGTGCGCACGCGCGCAGTGCGCCAGGGCGACGGCAGCTTCAAGATTTTCGGCACCAAGATCTACATCACGTACGGCGAGCACGACATGGCCGATAACATCGTCCACCTGGTGCTGGCGCGCACGCCGGATGCACCGGAGGGCGTGAAGGGCATCTCGCTGTTCATCGTGCCGAAATTCATGGTCCATGCGGACGGCTCTCTCGGTGCGCGTAATGATGTGCATTGCGTGTCGATCGAGCACAAGCTTGGCATCAAGGCGAGCCCGACGGCGGTGCTGCAATTCGGTGATCACGGCGGTGCAGTCGGTTATCTGGTCGGCGAGGAAAATCGCGGCCTGGAATATATGTTCATCATGATGAACGCTGCGCGTTTCGCGGTCGGCATGCAGGGCATTGCGGTGGCAGAGCGCGCTTACCAGAAGGCGGTTCAGTATGCGAAGGATCGCGTGCAGTCGCGCGATCTGGCCGGTTCAGCCGGCCCGGTGGCAATCATTCATCATCCGGATGTCAAGCGCATGCTGATGAGCATGCGTGCTCAGACCGAGGCGGCGCGCGCGCTGGCCTACGTCACTGCTGCCGCCTATGACGCAGCACATCACCACGCTGATGGCGCGACGCGTCAGGGCAATCAGGCGTTCTATGAATATATGGTGCCGATCATCAAGGGCTGGTCGACAGAGCTGTCGATTGATGTTGCATCGACCGGTGTGCAGGTGCACGGCGGCATGGGCTTCATCGAGGAGACCGGTGCGGCGCAACACTATCGCGATGCACGCATCCTGACGATCTACGAGGGGACGACCGCGATCCAGGCGAATGACCTGGTGGGCCGCAAGACCGTCCGTGATGGCGGCGCCCTGGCCAAGCAGATCATCGCGCAGGCACGCGAGACGGCCGATGCGCTGAAACTGTCCGATTCGGCGGATCTGGCAGCGATTGGCCGCCGTTTGTCGGCTGCGCTGGACGCACTGCAGCAGGTAGTGGAATTCGTCGCATCGACGATGAAGGCGGACATCAAGGCGGTGTTTGCCGGCAGCGTGCCTTACCTGAAGATGGCCGGTATCGTGTTCGGCGGCTGGCAGATGGCGCGCGCAGCGCAGATCGCTCAGCAGAAGCTGCTGTCAGGCGATGCGGATGCGTCGTTCTGCAACGCAAAGATTGCCACCGCGCGTTTCTTCGCCGATCACTATCTGACGACGGCGGTTGCGTCGCGCGATGCGATCGTTGAGGGCAGCGCAGGTGTGCTGGCGTTGTCCGAAGAGCAGTTCTGATCCGGCTGACGGCCCGTCTGACGGGTCGTCAGCCGTAGGCGCCGCCGGTCAACATCAGGTCGAAGGCGCGCGCAAGCACGGCCAGTAGCAAAGTCGCGCCGTAGAACATGTTCGCCACCATCAGCAACGCGACCGGCCAGCGCGAGTCGGACTGTTGACCGGAAGCGCTATTCCAAGCGTTGTCCCATTGGTCATCGGGCATCAGGCCGATGACAAAGGTTTCGATACTGGCAACCAGTGCCGATAGAACCAGCGGCGATGCGGTGATCAGCAGCGGTTCGCCGGGTAGCGCCAGCATCAGCAGCGCAGTGGCCGGCAGGCTGGCCAGATGCAGCCACCCCCAGCGGTCGCGCGGGCCGTTCAGGTAGAAGCGGTGCAGGCCGATGGCACCCAGTAAAAAGGCAATCAGCGCGGCGAGGGTTTTGTTCTTGTGGCGGACGGACATGGTCAGGACTCAGCATCCATGCGGGTTCACGGCAAAATCCGTACCCGATTGGCAAATTTTGCAAAGGCGTCAGTGTGCCGCAGCCGGTGTCCGACTGCAAATACTGAGGCGCGACTTGTCCCGGGGGCATGAAAACCGTTATAATCGCGCTCTTTTTCCGTGTCCGAACCTATTTTGTCGAGAAGATTATGGTCGTAATTCGTCTTTCCCGTGGCGGCTCCAAGAAGCGCCCGTTCTACAACATCGTCGCCACTGATTCGCGTAACCGTCGTGACGGCCGCTTCATCGAGCGTATCGGTTTCTACAACCCGATCGCTTCCGGCGCCGCCGAAGGCTTCAGCATCAAGCAGGACCGCCTGACCCACTGGCAAAGCGTTGGCGCGCAACTGTCGCCGACCGTCGAGCGCCTGGTCAAGGCAGCTGCAAAGAAAGCAGCCTAATTTGGCTGCTGGTAGTGCCCCGGTTTTTCCGGTACCTGACGATCTGGTACTGGTTGCGCATGTCACCGGTGCTTACGGGATCACGGGTTGGGTTCGGCTGAGGCCGTATTCGTCCGAAGCCAGTGCCTTGCTTCATGCGAAGACCTGGTGGCTGGACCGCCCGGAACTGCATGACGTCGATGTGATGCAGGTGCGTACGCAGGGCGAAGATATCGTTGCGCACCTGATGGGCATTGAAAGCCGGAATGCTGCGGAAGACCTGCGTGGTGCGACGGTACAGATCCGGCGCGTGCATTTTCCGCCGTTGCAAGACAACGAGTTCTACTGGATTGACCTGATCGGACATGATGTCGTCAACCTCGCCGGTGAAGTGCTCGGCAAGGTGGGCGGCCTGATGGACAACGGCGCTCACCCGATACTGCGGGTCGAGGTTCCGGCGCAAGGCACGGAGAAGGCGCAGGAATTGCTGATTCCGTTTGTCGAGCGCTTTGTACCGAAGGTAGATTCGCAGGCGAAGTTGATCACCGTCGACTGGGAAAAAGATTTCTGACCGGCCCGGTGAAAAGTGCAGGAAGCGCAGGAGGGAAGATGCAGTTCGATGTAATCACGCTCTTCCCGGAAATGTTTGGCGCACTGACCGCATCGGGCATCACGCGGCGCGCGTTTGAGCAAAAGCGATGCGAGCTGACGCTTTGGAATCCCAGAGATTTCACCAGCGACAATCACCGCACCGTGGATGACCGGCCTTACGGCGGTGGTCCCGGCATGGTCATGATGGCGGCGCCACTCGAGGCTGCCGTTGCTGCGGCATGCGAGCGTCAACAGAAGGCCGGATCTTTGCGCCCACGGACGATTTACCTGTCGCCGCAGGGCGCACCGCTGGATCATCGCAAGGTGGAGCAGCTGGCAGCGCAACCCGGTTTGGTGCTGCTGTGCGGACGCTATGAGGCGGTTGACCAGCGACTGCTTGACCGCTGTGTCGATGAAGAGATCAGCGTCGGCGATTTCGTGCTATCGGGCGGCGAATTGCCTGCGATGGCGCTGATGGATGCGGTGATCCGTTTGCTGCCCGGCGTGCTGAATGATGATGCGTCGGCAGTGCAGGACAGCTTCGTCAACGGCTTGCTGGATTGCCCGCATTACACGCGTCCTGAGGTTTATCAGGGCGTACCGGTGCCCGAGGTGCTGCTCGGTGGCCATCATGCGGAGATCGCAAAGTGGCGGCGCGAGAAGGCGCTCGAGGCCACGCTGAACAAGCGACCGGAGCTGATCGCGAAGGCGCGCGAACAAGGATTGTTAAGCAAGGCCGATGAGGCCGTGCTGAAGAGATTGCAGCAGAAGTAGTGGTTGCAGTGTCCGGGCGTGAGCCCGGTTTTGTTAAACCCCATCCTCTACCGGGCATAAGGAGAGTGGCCTTCAAGCGAGGCACTCAAGCGCCGGCAAGATGGTTTTGGAGATAGAAAATGGATCTGATCCAGCAACTCGAACAGGAAGAGATTGCCCGCCTCGGCAAGAACATTCCTGAATTCGCACCGGGTGACACGGTCATCGTGAACGTCAACGTCGTCGAAGGCAACCGCAAGCGCGTGCAGGCCTATGAAGGCGTCGTGATTTCGCGTCGTAACCGTGGCCTGAACTCGAACTTCATCGTCCGCAAGATTTCGTCGGGCGAGGGCGTCGAGCGTACGTTCCAGCTGTACTCGCCGCTGATCGCGTCGATCGAAGTCAAGCGTCGCGGTGACGTTCGTCGCGCCAAGCTGTACTACCTGCGTGAGCGTTCGGGCAAGTCCGCACGTATCCGCGAAAAGCTGCCGACCCGTCGCGCAGCCGCTGCAGTTTAATCGCCTCGGCGATTTTGAAAAGGGCACCTTGCGTGCCCTTTTTTGTTTTCAGGGGCGCATCAACCATGCCACGCCTCTTCAATTCACGACCATGAGCAAGATCGCATTCGACCCGATGAAGGCGCAGATCGATGCGCTGGCCAACGAGCCACCTGTGCCGGACGCGCGCCTGTCGCCCGACTGGCTGCGCCGCCGCTTTGGTGAGCCGGCCATCTGGACCCCCGAATTTGGTGACGAGCCCGAGAAGAACTTCAGTGGCCGGCCGTCGGTGCCGGCGGCGGTGCTGGTACCACTGGTAGCGCGCGCCGATGCACTGAGCCTGTTGCTGACGCTGCGCACCGCTCACCTGCATGACCATGCCGGGCAGGTCAGTTTCCCCGGCGGTCGCGTGGATCCGGAGGACAGCGACGCCATCGCCACTGCGCTGCGCGAGACTGAGGAAGAGATCGGCCTGGCGCGGCGGCACATCGAGGTGATTGGCAGCCTGCCCGATTACCAGACCGGCACCGGCTTCACAGTGACGCCGGTGGTCGCCCTCGTGCATCCGCCGTTCGAGCTTGCGGCCGATGCATTCGAGGTCGCAGAGATCTTCGAAGTGCCGATGAGTCACTTGATGAATGGCGCCAATCACGAACGGCGCAGCGCGGAGATACCGAACCGTCCGGGCCGTCGCAGTTTCTACGCGATGCCTTATCGTGATTACTTCATCTGGGGTGCCACGGCCGCGATGCTGCGTAATCTGTACCATTTCCTGCGCGCGGAATGATCTGCACTGCGTGGCACGGCAGGTGTACTTGCACCTGTTAAGCTAACGCCTGTCGAGAAATTAATTCGGAACGAGCCCATGACCCTGTTCTCCATCCTGTGCGTGCTGCTGCTGGAGCAGTTTCGTCCGCTGCGCAAGGACAATCCGGTATACGGATGGATCGTGGCACTCTCCGCGCGTATCGAACGCAGCTTCAATGCGGGACGCACGGAACACGGCCGCCTCGGCTGGCTGGTGATGATCAGCGTATTGGTCGTGCCGACCCTGCTGATTTACTGGCTGCTTGCCCTCGTCAGTCCGCTCGCGCAGCTGGCCTGGACCATCGCGATCGTCTACCTGACCCTCGGCTTTCGACACTACAGCCATTACTTCACCGCGATCCAGGTCGCGCTGAATGACGGCCAGTTGCCGGAGGCCCGCCGGTTGCTGGCCGAATGGACGCGGCTCGAGGTCGCCGAACTCGACGCGAAGGAAGTCGCGCGTATCGCCGTCGAACGTGCGCTGGTCACAACGCATCGTAATGTGTTTGGTGTGTTCTTCTGGCTGCTGATGCCGCTCGGTCCGGCCGGCGCGGTGCTGTATCGCGTGGCCGAATATGTCGCGCGCGCATGGAGCGAACCCGAGCACCTCAAAGGCGAGCCATTCGGCACATTCGCGCAAAAAGCCTTCTATGTGATCGACTGGGTGCCGGCACGGCTGACGGCGATCGCCTTCGCAATCGTCGGCAACTTTGAGGACGCGGTTTACGCGTGGCGCAATTTCGCGCGGCGTTGGGCCGATGAATCGGTCGGCATCATCTTGTCCGCCGGCGGTGGCGCGATGGGCGTGCGGCTCGGGACGCCCGCTGAATATGCGCCGGACATGCCGGCAGTGGATGTGACAGCGCTTGAATCCCATCCCGATGTCGAGATTCTTCCCGGTGATGAGCCATCGCTACGTGCGCTGCAGAGCACGGTGGGTCTGATCTGGCGTGCGCTGCTACTGTGGATACTGCTGCTGCTGATCGTGTCCGTCGCCAACTGGCTGGGCTAGCGGCTGCGGCGGCGATGGAACGACCCGTAGCCGACACCACATGCATCACTGATTCCTTTGCTCGGTAGCCGGGTCTTGAGTAAGATAGCGAATTGCTGCGCTGCCGCAGAACGGCTTCGCCGCCTTCCGTTACGCTCACTGAAAGAATGGCTACTCCATGGCCTCCGAACTCGAGACTGCGACTCCTTCCACGGACTTCATCATCCAGGGATTGACCAGTGCGGGAAAGACATTCCGGCCAAGTGACTGGGCCGACCGTTTATGCGGCATCATGAGCCGCTTTCATCCCGAAGCATTGCATGGTTTCGATCGCCATCTGCGCTACTCCCCTTACGTGACCCCCGCGCTGATCGAAGGCGTGCGTTCGGTCCTGGTGGACGGACGCCTGCATGAACTCGAGCCGCTGGCTTACCTTTTCCTGCGCGACTTTGCGCGCGATAACGATCTGCGCGTAATCGAAGCCTGCGTGCTGCCGGAGCAGGACGCTACCGTCGCCTGAGTGCGGATATCGTTGCCACCGCGGGTCCAGACCAGTGCGGTCGCATTCCTTCCGATGCATCCATCGCTGATCTGTTGGGCTCTGCGTTGTTGCATGCAGAGTCGTATCGCAGCGCTGCCTCAGTGCTTCCGACCTTCGACGTTTTGTTCGAGCTACTTCACACGACAAGACCGATGATGAGTCGTTTATCGATACAGTCATCTCTTGATCATCCGATGCGGATGAATTGTTAGTCGTTTGTGCTAACAAGTGCTTCGCGTTCAGGGAAATTTTTGCATTCTGTTCCGCCGCGTTGTTACCCGGAATTCCCTGTGATGCATGAAGTACCCACCGAAGCCGGATTCAGTCTGGTTGAATTGATGATCGCCCTGGCGATTGCTTCGATCATCGCCGCCTTTGCATTACCCGCGTATCGGGATTATCGGCAGCGATCCTTCCTGCCTGAAGCCAGTAGCGGACTGCTGCTGTCGGCGATGCGGCTCGAACAGTACTACCAGGACAATCGAAGCTACCGTGATGGTGCCACTTGCGGGGTGGTGTTGCCGGCGGCGCGGCGCTTTGCATTCAGCTGCACGCCCGCTGCCGACGGACAGACCTTTCTGCTGACGGCGACCGGCGTCACGCAGGATGCCATGGACGGATTCACGTTCACCCTCGACCAGAGCGGCAATACGCGCACCACGGCGCTGCCGGAAGGATGGGGCAACGTGCCGCTGGACTGCTGGATCGATCGGCGGGGCGGCACATGTTGACCGCGCTGCGCAGCGACCCTGAGGCCGGTGTGTCGCTGGTCGAATCAATGGTCGTGCTGGCGGTCAGCGCAATCGTGCTCGCCGCTGGCGCACCGTCGCTGGGCCGTTGGGTGCGCGACCTCGAGGTACGCAGCAGTGCTGGCGTCTTGCATGCCGCGCTGCAGGCGGCGCGTGCCGAGGCAGTGGCGCGTAACGCTGCAGTACGCCTGGAACTCGGGGATGAACAGGGGCGCACGGCTTGGACGCTGTCCTGTGTGCGCGTGTCTGCGCAGTGTCCGGCCACGATACGCCGCCAGCCGGCCAGTCAGGCCACGGGCGTACGCTGGGGAGCCTCTCCGCTGTCGGGTATGCCTGCTTACGACACCGCACTTGTGGCCGGCGCCGGCATGCCGGCCAGCGTCAGCTTCGATGCGCTGGGCACTGCGCCAGCCATAGCGACCGGAACCGATGTGGCACGTGTCGATGTCATCCATGCGAATGGCGGGTCCATACGGCGCTTGGTCGTGCAGGTCTCGGCGCAGGGCATGGCGCGCATCTGCGACCCGGCAGCGCTTGACCATCCGGCGCAGTGCCACTGAGCGCCGCCGGATCATGGGTATCCGTGTGCATTTGAAGCCGCAGCGCGGCAGCACCCTGATCGAGGGAATGCTTGCGATTATGGTGTTTTCAATCGGTCTGATCGGTCTGCTGATGCTGCAGGCTGCCGCGCTGAACGATAGCGCGAACGCACACTACCGCAGCGAGGCCAGCCTGCTGGCGTCTGACCTCGTCGCACGCATGTGGAATGGCGACCGTACGCTGGCCGGACTGAATGCCCGCTTCGGTGACGTCGAAGCCGATGAGTATCGCGCCTGGCGGCAGCGAGTACAGGCGACGCTGCCCGGTGTGTCGGATACCGCCAACCCGCCCCAGCTCAGCATCGGTGGGCAGCGTGATGTGTCGATCACGCTGGCCTGGCAGACGCCTGGTGAATCCACCTTACACCGGCTGGTCGTCCAGACGCGAATCACCGACTAGCACATGCGTGCCGCCATGACGCGAACCCAACACGGCCTGAGCCTGATCGATCTGATGGTCGGCCTGGCGATTGGCATGGCGGCGATGCTGGTGACTCTGAACGTTGCTGTCAGTTTCGATGCCCGACGACGCTCGGTGACCGGCATGGCTGATGCGCAGGGCAATGCCGCTTATGCGATCGCATTGATGTCCCGCGAGCTGCGCATGGCAGGCCATGGACTCGGGTTGCCGGCGGCACTGAACTGCACTGTCCATCGTGCCGCAACGGGTGCCGCCGATGCCCGCTTTGTGCTGAGACCAGCCGTCATCACTCCGGGTGCCGGGGAGCTGTCCGACGGCCTGCAGGTGCTGTCCGGTGGTGCCGGTTCGGCACCGGCTGCGTGGCTGATCGCGCCGTATGCGACGGCCGGAGGTTTGCTGCAGGTCGATACGACGGTCGGCATGGCAATCGGCGATTACCTGATGTTGCAGTCCGAAGGACAGCAAGATTGCGCGCTGCTGAAAATCGTCGCATTCGGTGCCGGCTCGTCCTACATCGTCGAGCCGCAGCTGGTATCCGGACTGTTACCCGGTACCGTCTTCGCTACGGGTACGGCAGCGATCAATGTCGGCACCTTGCGTTACCGCCGGTATCGAGTGGATGCACAGCAGCGATTGCTCGTGGAAAGCTTCAGCCCGGACAGCGGTCAGTGGGTCGGCGCGACGCTGGCTGATGGCGTTGTCGGCTTGCAGCTGCAGTACGGTTTTGACGCGCGCACTGGACCGCAAGTGATTCCCCAAGTGACTTTCTGGAGCGATGAAGTCATCGATGCCGATGGCAACGGCAGCCTCGACAGCGCTGACTGGCGTCGACTTATGGCATTGCGCATCGCCGTCGTCGTACGCAGTGCACAGCGCAGCGATAGTGGTTGCAACGCCTTAGCCCCGCATTGGCTTGCGGGCAATCCCACCAGTGGTGAACTTGAGCCGACGCCTCTGTCTGTCGCGCATTTGCCCGACTGGCGCTGCTGGCGTTATCGCGTGCTGCAGGCTGAGGTGCCATTGCGCAACCTGATCTGGGGCGATTCCTGATGCCCGCACGCGTGCGCTGTGTCGAGCGGGCTGCCATGCACGGCGCGAGCCTGCTGGTCGCACTCGTCGTGCTGGTGATGATGAGCCTTGGGGCGCTGGCGATGGTGCGTGTGGTCAGCACCGGATTACTCGTGGCCGGCAACTTCGCTTTTCGACAGGCGGCCGTGCTGGCGTCGGAGCGTGGTAGCGAGGCAGCGATCGACTGGCTATCGGCCAGGGCCGCCGGCGCTGAAGTGCTCGTCGACCAGCCGGACGCCGGTTACTACGCAAGCCAGTGGTCCGGTCTTGACCTGACCGGCAACACCAGCAATCCGGCAGCCGTGGTTGACTGGCTCGGCGACGCTTGCAGCGCACATCATGGCAGCATCTGCGTACAGCCTTCGCCCGTCTTGCCCGCCGATCCGGCGGGGCATGTAGTGCGTTATCTGGTACAGCGACTATGCCGCGGCACGGGCAGTCCCGATGCCGCATCGAACAGCTGTCTGCGCCACCGCTCCGGACTCGGCGGCAGTCCGAATCACGGACAGCTCAGTTACGGCGCATCCAAGCACTTCCAACCCGTCAATGCGGTGTACTACCGAATCACCGTTCACACTCGCGGCCCGCGCGGCACGACCGCATTCACCCAGACCCTGGTTCATTACTGATGAATTTCTCCACGCTCCGCGATACCGTCTGGTACAGCGTCTGTGCCATCGTCATGGTCTGCTGCGTGCCCAGCACATTCGCGCTGACCGATCTCGCGCACGCACCGATCCAGTTTCTTCTGGCCGCGCCGGTTAAACCCAATCTGATGTTCATTCTTGACGATTCCGGCAGCATGCAATGGAGCTACCTGGGTGACGAGGTATTCGCTCATCAGTACGAAAATGCTGTCGGCTACCGCAGCAGCTTGTGTAACAAGATCTATTACAACCCCCAGGTACGCTATGAGCCGCCGCTGCAGCCCGACGGGCGTACCTATCCACCGCAAAGTTTCGGTGCCGCAAAGTACGATGGATTCCGCAGCGATGCGATGGCGATTGATCTTGGCAGCGACTTCATGGCCTGGCGCTCGGCGGAAAGCAACCCGCCGAATCCCGCAGGCCTTGCTTCGGATTGCTGGCAAAGCGGGTCTTGCCGCGAGAAGCCGGGGGGGCTACCCAACCGGCCCGGTGCGGCACACTATTTCGTCTACAAGGGCGACAAGCCGCAACGGCTCGGCGACAATTCTGATGACGATCACTGCAAGGATGTCGCCTACGATGATACGGAGCGGGGCAGCCGCCGCTGGACCCGGGTCGTCGTCGGTACGCGCTCGGGTCCCGGCGGCAGTGACGAGACGCAGAACTTTGCGAACTGGTTCAGCTATTACAGGACGCGCATCCTGGCGATGAAAACGGCCGTCGGGCGCGCGTTCGGACAGCTCGATGCCAATTTTCGTGTCGGCTTCTCCGTCACCAGCGACCCGACGGCCGACGTGAATCGCAACGGTTTTCTGAACATCGCCGATTTCAGTGGTGAACATCGGCGCCGGTTCTACGAACGTCTGTATGCCGTAGCGCCGGCGTCCAGCACGCCGCTGCGCGGTGCGCTGTCCAAGGCGGGGCGACTATACGCGGGCAAGCTCCTCAGCGGCGCCGACGATCCGGTGCAGCACGCCTGTCAGCGCAACTACACGATCCTGTCGACGGACGGTTACTGGAACCCCGATGCCGAGTTTGGCAGCTTCGGTCCGCTGCAGATCGACGGCCGCACACCGGTCGGTAATCCGGACAGAAGTTTGCCGCGACCGATGTACGACGGCAGCAGGCGGCAGCGCGAGTACCGGGTCGCGACCCTCACTATCGGCTTGGTGCGCACACGCCCGGACTGGCCATACAGCGGTGCCTATGATATTCGCGTCAACGGTCGTCCGCTGATGGCCAGCCTCGCTTACATACAGCATGTCAATGGCGCCGACCCGGCGGCCGAAGCAACGCGACTGGCGAGCCTGATCGCCGCACAGATCAAGCTCAATGGCTATCGCGCCTTTTCCGAACAGAACCGGATCAGCATTGTCGCGCCGGAGTCCGCCGGCGCGATCAGCGCGATACCCATGGTCGACGCGGATAGCTCGCTCGCCATTAGCGTCAGCGCCTTCATCGGCACCAACGATGCGGCGCAGGGCATGAATACGCTGGCGGATGTCGCTGCCTATTATTTCGGCACCGACCTGCGCACACCGGCGCTTGGCAATTGCGGAGTGCGCGATCAGCTGTGCGACAACACGGTTCCGGTGGTGCCGGGCCGCCGTGGTGGTTCGCACCAGCATATGGTGACCCATACCCTCGGGATGGGCGCGAGCGGCCTGCTGCGCTATCGCGAAGATTACGAGACGGCAGCCGACGGCGATTTCCGTCGCATTATCGACGGCACACTCGACTGGCCCGACCCGATCTACGCGGCTGGTCCCGAGCGTATCGACGATCTCTGGCACGCTGCGGTGAATGGCGGGGGCCGCTACTTCAGCGCACGCACGCCCGAGTCGCTGGCACGCGCGCTGGCGGAGACGGTGTCGCAGATTCGCGCGGCCAACGCGGCGGCATCGGCATCAGCCACCAGCAGCCAGGAACCCACGGTCGCCGACAACCTGCTGTTTGCCAGTCGTTACCGCAGCGTGTACTGGGACGGCGATCTCGAAGCACGCCGGATCGAGCTTGCGACTGGCAACGTGTCGGCAACGATCGAATGGTCAGCCGCAGCGCGGCTCAGGCAGCGAGTCGGCGCGGCGTCCGACCAGCGCGTGATCTATATGCCTCCGACGGCGGGTGCAGGCGCGCTGCGTCAGTTTCGCTGGAACGAGCTCGATGCCACCGAGCAGGCATGGTTCACGGCACCATGCGCGACCACGCCAGCGGCGTTCAGCCAGTGTGCGCAGCTGTCCGACACGCACAAGGCGCAGGCAGGTGGCGTAAATTTGCTGAACTACCTGCGCGGCCACAGCGCTTTCGAGGACAGGCCCGACAACACGCTACGACTGTTTCGCCGGCGCGATCAGGTGCTCGGCGCCGCGATCAATGCGCAGCCGCTGTACGTCGGCCCGCCTGCGTTTCGCTATGCCGATGCCAACTACGCCGACTTTCGCGACCGGTCGGCAGCCAGTCGCCGACGCATGGTCTACCTGGCAGCGAACGACGGCATGCTGCATGCGTTCGATGCCAGCAGTGGCGACGAGCACTGGGCGTTCATACCGGCCGGTGTGCTGCCGCAGCTGCGACGCAGCGCCGACGCAGCGTTTGCCAGCGGCTTTCGCTATCTGCTCGACGGCACACCGGTCGCCGGCGATGTGTGTCCGTCGGCACCGGCGACACCCTGCGCAGCCTCCGACTGGCGCACCCTGCTGGTAGGCGGCCTCGGCGCGGCGGGTCGTGAGTACTATGCGCTCGACATCACCGATCCGGAACGTCCCGCTTACCTGTGGCGTTTCTCGGTCGCCGATGACGCGGAGCTCGGTTATGCACTCGGCCGACCGGTGATTACCAAGCTGCCTGACGGACGCTGGGTGGTGTTGCTGAGTTCCGGCTACAACAATGTCAACCCGGGCAGCGGGCGCGGCATGCTGTTCGTGCTCGAGGCAGCGACCGGCCAGCTGCTTGCGCGCATCGACACCGGCGTCGGTAGCAGCACACAGCCTGCTGGCCTTGCGCAACTGAATGCATGGATCGATAACGTGCTCGACAATACGGCCGGCCGCGTCTATGGCGGCGACCTCCTCGGCAACCTGTGGCGCTTCGATTTTGGCGGTACGACGCTATCGTCGGGTTCCCGCGCCGTCCTGCTGGCGCAGCTGGTGCGGAATGGCGTTGCGCAGCCGATCACGACACGTCCCGAGTTATCTCTGGTCCGTGCCGGCAGTCAGTCGATACCGGTAGTCAGTGTCGCTACCGGACGCTACCTCGGGTTGTCCGATGTACAGGACAAGTCGGTGCAGTCGGTTTATACGTTTCGCGATACGCTGGCTGGGTCCGGACTGGGTGACTTGCGCAGCCTGCCAAACATGGTCCGACAGCAGTTGTCTGCCAGCGAGGGCGCCAACGCTGGCGCGACCCGCAGCGTCACCCGGACGCCGGTGGACTGGCTGAGTGATGTCGGCTGGTATCTCGACCTCGACGCACGCGCCGGCTCCGGCGAGCGCGTGATTCTCGATCCGCAACAGCAACTAGGGCAGCTGCATCTCGTCGGTAGCGTACCGGATAACAATGCCTGCCGCTCACAGGCAGAGAGTTGGTCTTATGTGCTGCAGTATCTGGACGGAAGTTACATACCGGTCGATGGCAATACCGTCGCGGGTCGCAGCATAGGCACGGCATCGGTGGTAGTGGGGGTCAGCATGATGCGCATTGGCAGCCGATTGGTGTCGGTGCTGACCGACGAGGCGGGCAACCTGATCAGCATCGGAGGATCGGCAACCGGCGGTAGCCTGCCGACAGTGCGGCGCGTATCATGGCGTGAACTCGATTGACGCAATGACGCTGCGTGCAGCGAATTGCCTGCTGCTGGCGCTACTCGTGCCGATGTTGATCGTTGCCGTGTTGCTCGCGCAAACCGAAGTCAGGCGTGATGGCGCGGGTGACCGGGAGGTTGCCGTAACGCTGGCGGATCTGCAGGAACTAAGCCAAGCCAATGCGACCAGCGCCGAGCTTGTCGGCGTTAACGCGAAGGCTGCTAACGTTCATGTTGCCGCCGTTAATGTCACCGACGTGTATGTTACCGAGGTTCATACGAATGCGGCGGTTCATGCCGATGATGACGCGGCTTATCTGCCGCCATCGCAGCTGACCGAGCGACCGCAGGTGTTGCGCGACATCGTGTCGGAATGGGCACTGCCGCCGCTACCGGATCGCCTCAACTGCGTGTTGCTCATCAATGAATACGGCGATGTCGATCGTGTACTTTTCGACCCGGCGCCACTCACGCCGGCGCAACAGAATGCTTTGCGCGACAGGCTGCTGCTGGCACGCTTCACGCCGGGCAGGCTGTATGGCCGGCCTGTGAAGACGGCGTTAACGATCGAAGTGCGGCTGGACTGAGCCGGCGCATTGACCGTCATCTCATGGTCCGTGTCGATGGCTTCCGTGCTGGCAGCGTGGGTCGTTACATCGCTGGTATTGACACCGCCGGTATGTGCATCGCCGGTATGTACATCGTCTGCAATGGCCGCTGCCTGAGCAGCATCTTCCAATGGCGAGGAGTATTCCCATGGGCACCCGCACCGAGCACGACAGTTTCGGCGATATCGATGTCCCCGCAGATTGCCTGTGGGGCGCGCAGACACAGCGCTCGTTACAGTATTTCGCGATTTCCACCGAGCGCATGCCCGCCGAGTTGCTGATGGCGCTGGCCGAGGTCAAGCGCGCCGCCGCCGTGGTCAATGGCGCGCTCGGACGGCTCGAGATACGCAAGGCCGAGGCCATCATCGCTGCCGCAGACGAAGTGATCGCCGGTCAGCATGCCGGCCAGTTCCCGTTGTCGTTATGGCAGACCGGCTCCGGCACCCAGACCCATATGAACCTGAACGAAGTACTGGCCAATCGCGCATCCGAGTGGCTGGGCGGTCCGCGCGGTCCGGGCCGCTGGCTGCATCCGAATGATGACGTCAATCTCGGGCAATCATCGAATGATGTGTTTCCCACGGCGATGCATGTGGCCGCCGTGCTGGCCGCCGAGCGCCGCCTGCTGCCTGCGCTGGAGGCGCTGAGGGCCACACTGTCCTCGAAGGCAGCGCAGTACGCGACCCTGCTGAAAACAGGTCGTACCCACCTGCAGGATGCCACCCCGGTTACGCTGGGTCAGGAATTGTCTGGCCATGCGGAGCAACTGGCATGGGCGATACAGGCAGTACGGCATGCGCTGCCAGCGGTGCAGTCGCTGGCGATCGGCGGCACCGCGGTGGGTACCGGATTGAATACGCATGCCGAATTCGGCGACCGCGTCGCGCGAGAGCTGAGCTTGCGCTGCGGCTTGACCTTCACGTCAGCCCACAACAAGTTTGCCGCGCTGGCCGGACATGAAGCCCTTGCTGCGCTGCATGGCGCGCTGAAGACGCTGGCCTGTGCCTTGGTGAAGATCGCCAACGACTTGCGCTGGCTATCCTCCGGTCCGCGCAGCGGGCTGGCCGAAATCACATTGCCCGAAAACGAACCCGGCAGTTCGATCATGCCGGGTAAGGTCAACCCGACCCAGCCAGAGGCGCTGCTGATGGTCTGCTATCAGGTGTTCGGCAACGACACCACCGTCGCGTTCGCCGCATCATCCGGGAACTTCGAACTGAACGTCGCACGTCCCGTGCTGGCACACGCGGTTTTGCAGAGCCTGCGCCTGCTGACGGACGGCTGTATCAGTCTGGACCATCATTGCGTGCAGGGACTGACGGCGAACGTCGATCGGCTGACCGAGGGCATGCAGCGCTCGCTGATGCTGGTGACGGCGCTGGTGCCGCACATTGGCTACGATCAGGCGGCGCGGGTCGCCAGGCTGGCGCACACGTCGAATCTCACGTTGCGCGACGCGGCGTTGCAGCTTGGCGCCGTCAGTGCGGCAGACTTCGATCGCTGGGTGCGGCCGGAAGCCATGCTGGCACCCGGCGCGAACTAAGCCCGCATGCGCGCCGGACTGAACCCGTGTGAGGCCTGGCGGACCGGCAGCACGACAGACCCGCTACCGGTTCGGCCAACAGCCGTTCGGCCTTCAGCGCGTGGTGCCACGTCGGAACAGGTTCACGATCGCCAGCAGAATCACCGCACCCAGCAGCGACACCACCAGCGAACCCAGGCTGAAGTCATTCTGGTTGATGGTGCCGGTACCAAACAGCGGTGCCAGCAGCCAGCCGCCGAGGAGCGCACCAATGATGCCCACCACGATGTTCATCAGCATGCCCTGTTGCGCGTCGGTGCGCATGATCATGCTTGCTATCCAGCCGAGGATGCCACCGATCACGATCCAGATGATGAAGTTCATTTGCACTCTCCCGGAAAGGAATGAAGTCCATTGACAGACTGTGAATTAGGCAGGCGACAGCGGCGCTGGTTCACCGCTTCGGCGCAGGCTTGTCGCTGGTCTGATCGTATGGCCGGGTGGCGCAACGGACGAATTTCTGAATGTCACGTTGAAGATCATCCGTCCAGACTAATATAGTCACTGTTCGTGCCGGATCCTGTCTCAACTTCATGCTTATGGAGGAAGCCCATGCGAGGCTATTTTTCCCGGATCATCCTGCTGCTGGTCGCAGCCTTGCTCGGTGGTTGTGGTTACAACACGCTCCAGGCGGGCGACGAGCAGATCAAGGCCAGCTGGTCGGAGGTCGTCAACCAGTACCAGCGCCGTGCCGATCTTGTCCCTAACCTCGTGAACACGGTCAAAGGCTATGCGGCGCACGAAAGCCAGGTGCTGACGCAGGTCGCCGAAGCGCGCGCGCGTGTCGGCACCATGCAGGTCACGCCCGAGGTGCTGAATGATCCGCAGGCGCTGGCGCGCTTTCAGGCGGCGCAGGGGCAGCTGAGTGGTGCGTTGTCGCGACTGCTGGCAGTCAGCGAAAATTATCCGCAGCTCAAGGCAGATGCCGGTTTCCGCGATCTGCAGGCACAGCTCGAGGGTACCGAGAACCGGATCACCGTCGCGCGCAATCGATACATCAAGGCCGTACAGGATTACAACGTAACGGTACGTTCCTTCCCCAGCAACCTGACGGCGATGGTCTTCGGTTTCGCGGTCAAGCCGAATTTTTCAGTCGATAACGAGCGTGCGATTTCAGTGGCGCCGAGTGTCGATTTCAGCGCGCCTGCGACATCGACGCCTGCCGCTCCGGGGAAATAGGCCCATGATCCGCGCTGCTGCACTGGTCTGGTTCGCATGGCTGTTCGTGCTGTGTGGCTTGCCACCGGCACTGGCGCAGGACTTGCAACCCGTACCGCCGCTGACGGCCCGCGTGGTCGACCTCACCGGCACACTCAGCGCTGTGCAACGGCAGTCGCTTGAGGAGCGACTCCGCGCATTCGAGCAGCGCAAGGGCAGTCAGGTGGCGGTGCTGATCGTGCCGCGTATCGCACCGGAGACCATCGAGCAGTATGCAATCCGCGTGGCCGACCAATGGAAGATCGGTCGCAGCAAGATCGACGACGGTGCGATCCTGCTGATCGCGAAAGAAGAACGGCAATTGCGCATCGAGGTGGGCTACGGTCTCGAAGGCGCACTGAATGACGCGACCGCCAAGCGTATCGTCGACGACATCGTCGTGCCGCATTTGCGCAGTGGCGACTTTGCCGGCGGCATCGACGCTGGTGTCGACAGGATCCTGCGCGTGATCGACGGCGAACCCTTGCCCGCGCCGGCAGATTCGGCCCAAGCCAATGCCGACGCTAGTCCGCTGCTGCCGCTGCTGTTCTTCGGTGCATTGATGCTCAGCGGCCTGATGCGCGCACTGTTCGGACGCGGCAAGGGTGCGCTGGTCGCCGGCGGACTGCTCGGATTCGCGGCCTGGATGCTGTCTGGCGTGCTGCTGCTTGCGCTGATTGCGGCCGTCGTGGGTTTTGTCATGACGCTGGCCGGTGGGCAGATGGGTCGTGGCTGGCGTGGCGGCTATCGCGGTGGTCCGGGCGGCGGCTGGGGCGGCGGTGGTGGCGGCTTCCGCGGAGGCGGTGGTGGTTTCGGCGGTGGCGGCGCGTCCGGGAGGTGGTGATGCTGATACGCTTCTTCCGTCATCTGGCTTGCGCATACTGGCGGGCACGCGGCATTCTGCCGGCCGGCGCACAGGACCGTCTCGCCGATGCGATCGAGCGTGCCGAGCAAGGCCATGCCGGCGAGATCTGCTTCGTCATTGAAACCTCGCTGACGCCGCTGCAGCTGATACGGCGGATGAGTGCGCGTGAGCGCTCGCTCGAGCTGTTCGCGGATCTGCATGTGTGGGATACCGCGAACAACAGCGGTGTGCTGATTTACCTGCTATTGGCTGATCATGCCGTCGAAATCCTTGCCGATCGCGGTTTGCATCCGCGCGGCGACCTCTGCTGGTCACATGCGGCCGAGCGCATCCGGCAGGGCTTTCAGGCGGGTGACGCCAGCGCCGGCTGCATTGACGCCGTGAGCGTGATCGGCGACTTCCTGCGTCGCGAATTCCCGGCCAGCGGACCCAATCCCGATGAACTGCCCAACCCGATCCGGCGGCTGTGAGTGCCCAGCCGTGCTGTCCCTTCCGGATGAGGATAACGAGCGTCAATTCGCGCTTGCATGCACAATACGGTCTTTAGAGCCTATTCTGTCAGTCCGCTGGCGGCGTTGCCCGTCCCTTGCCGTACGTCTCGTACTGTGTGCGGCGCGGCCATCTTGCCACCGACCTGACCAGACAGGCGCTTAGGCGTCATCAATCGGGAGTGTCACGGATGTTCGAAGAACCGCGTTATGACCTTGTCGCGGTGAGTCTGCACTGGCTGGTCGCTGTGCTGATCGTCGCTGCCTTCGCACTCGGTGTGGTGATGGTCGACATACCCGGTATTACACCGACCAAGCTCAAGTATTTTTCCTGGCACAAATGGCTCGGTGTGACCGTGCTGGCGCTGGTGGCGGTGCGCCTGCTGTGGCGCTTGCGGCACGGCGCGCCGCGGCCGGTCGAGATGCCGGCATGGCAGCGCCGCGCAGCGACGCTGATCCACCTGTCGCTGTATGTACTGATGTTTGCCGTTCCTGTGTCCGGATACTTCTACAGTCTGGCTGCGGGCGTGCCGGTCGTTTATCTGGGCGTGCTGCCGCTGCCGGTACTGATCGAACCGGACCCCGTGCTCAAGCCGGTATTGAAGGATCTGCATGGGGTGCTCGTGTATACAATGCTGGTTTTCGTACTCGTTCACGTCGCCGCCGCCATCAAGCATCACTGGGTGGATCGCGACGGCCTGCTACGCCGCATGCTGCCGTGAGCGTATGCGAGCCCAGACATAACCCGCTACCTAAAAAGGGAGACCATGTTTGCAAGGAATGCCGTTTTACTGCTGTCGCTGTGTGCGTCCGTCGCGCTGGCAGCTGGCCTGAAAGTCGATGCCGCGAAGAGTTCGGTCAGCGCGACCTTCCGGCAGATGGGTGTGCCAGTCGATGCCAAATTCGGCAAGTTCGTCGCGCAGATCGACTTTGACGCGGCCAAGCCGGACAACGCAAAAGCCAGCGTCGAGATCGACGTTGGCAGCTTCGATCTCGGCGACCCCGACTACAACAGCGAGGTGCGTAAGAAAGAGTGGTTCAATGCCGCGCAGTTCCCGAAGGCCAGTTTCGTCGCAACGAAAATCCGCGCGACCGGCGCCGGCAAGCTCGATGTCAGCGGCAAACTCACCCTGAAAGGCAAGACGGCTGACGTCAGCTTCCCGATGACCGTCAGGAAAGAGGGCGCTGCGCAGCTGTTTGAAGGCAGCTTGCCGATCCGGCGTCTGGCCTTCGGTATTGGCGAAGGCGAATGGAAGGATACCAGCATCGTCGCCGACGAAGTCGTGATCAAGTTCCGCGTGCTCGCGCAGTGATGCGCTGCGCCCTGCTCGCGACTGGCCCATCGCCCATCGGCACCATTCCATCGGCATAAACCATTGAGGGACATCATGCAAACTAAAAGCCTGATCCTGTCTGCAATGCTCGCGGCGACTGCCTGCGGTGCGTCCGCGCAGGTATACAACGTTGAGCCTGGCCATACCTATCCGAGCTTCGAGGCAGACCACATGGGGCTGTCGTTCTGGCGCGGTAAATTCACCAAATCGTCCGGCAAGATCGTACTGGACCGCGGCTCGAAGACAGGCGGCAGTGTCGAGATCAATATCGATGCCGCCACCGTCGACTTCGGTCACGCCAAAATGAATGAGAAGGCGCGCGGCGAGGAAATGTTCAACGTCGCCAAGTATCCGGCCATCACCTACAAGAGCAGCGCGCTGAAATTCGATGGCGACAAACTGGTGGGCGTCGACGGTGAAATGACGCTGCTGGGCATCACCAAGCCGATGTCGCTGACGGTTACGCACTTCAAATGCATCATTCACCCGATGCTCAAGCGCGAAGTCTGCGGCGCGGATGCGCACGGCCGTTTCGACCGCAGCGATTACGGAATGAACATCGGCCTGCCGCGTTTCTCGCCAGAGATCAAGCTGGCTATCCAGGTCGAAGCAATCAAGGCAGATTAAGAGCCTGCCTCGTTTGGCCGCTGGCGGCGTTGGCAGTCCTTTGCCGTACCTCTGTACTGTCTGCGGGACTGCCGCCTTGCCATCAACCAAACGAGACAGGCTCTAAGCGGTGGAGTGTCTTTAACCTGCGCCGCTGACGCCGTTGCGCCGTCTTACCTACCGTCTGTATTTTCTGCAGTACCGCCGCCTGTCCACCGACCTAACGAGATCAGCGTTCAGCGCGGCACCTTCATGAAGCGGCTCGCTGAGCCGCTTTTTTTATTGCGGTGCTGCTGTGGCACGCAGCTTGCTGCGTCCGGGTCTTCGATTTCAGGCCACGGGAGCGGCAGATGGCATTCGATCCTTTCAGCGCGCGTGGTACGCCGCCGGACCAGCAGAAATTCACGTGGCGCGAGATCACCGGCAAGCCGATCAGCAAGCTTGACGACGATGCATTCACGCGCGTGCGCGTGATCCTGATGAATGGCGTTGAGCAGGAGTCACAGCGCTTCCAGCATTTTGCCGCACGCCAGCACCGCGACTTGCGTGTTCCGCTGGCCGAGATCCGCCGTATCGAGCAGCAACAGGCAACCATGGTCAACTGGCTGCTCGGGCCCGACCATTCGCCGCTGGAGATCACGCTCGGTTACGAGCAGGCTGCCATCGAGGTGACCGCCGCCGTTGCGCAGCAAGAGCCGGACGCTTATCTCGCGCAGGCGTATCGCTTCGGCATGCTGGAAGACTTCGATCATCTGTACCGCTTTTCCGCACTACTTGACCGGCTCGAGGGCAAGGACCCGAACAATATTCTTCAGAGCTATACGGACATACTGACCGGCCGCCCGACCATCGATGAACATCGCGCGCCCGTCGACAATCTCTGCCAGCACTATGACCGGACCCGCGCGTCCCTCGTCACCCGTATCAATGCGCTGACGATTGTGTCGGCCGAATTCCAGGTCAACCAGTACTACCTGAACACGGGCCCCTTGTTTGCCGATCCGGTCGCGCGGCAGCTATACGCGGAGATCGCGTCCATCGAGGAACAGCATGTCACGCAGTATGAATCCTTGCTCGATCCGCACGAAAGCCTGGTCGAGCAATGGCTGATGCATGAAGCGACTGAGGTCTATAACTACTACGGCTGCGTGCAGCAGGAAACCAATACCCGTCTCAAGGCCATCTGGGAGCGCTTCCTTGACTACGAGCTCGGCCATTTTCACCGTGTCTGCGAATTGTTCAAGCACTACGAGCGCCGTGATCCGGCGGAGCTGCTGGCCGGCCCGTTTCCGGATCCGATCGCCTATGCCAGTCAGCGCGACTTCGTGCGCCGCACCTTGCATGACGAAGTTGACCTGCGCCGCGCCGGCACGCAGTTCGTCGACAAGGCCGGCGAGAGCGAGGCGTCGCTGGCCTATCGCCGCGACGTGAATGCGGACGGTTCATCGAGCGAGGCCGTGGCGGCAGGCTATGTGTGGACGCCGGGCACCGAGATTGCTCGCCGTACGGGCATTACTGCGGGCATGTTGCACTAGCAAATTCCGGCAGCAGGCAAGACGGCAGCAGGTATCACGACCGCAAGCAGAACGACCGTCGGCAATACGACACCGACCCTGCCACAGTCGATCATGCCGTCACCTGCCTGCGGCACTGATGATTACGCAGAGCATCAAGGAGCGATGATGAGAGAGCAAGTTCGTACCGGCATGAACCGCACCGGCGTGCAGATGTCGCCGTTCGACAGCGTCGCGCTGGAGCGCGACATCCGGTCGCTGATGCCGCCGGCTTCCGGCGATCCGGAAGAAATTTCACGCATGCGCAGCGCTTACATAGCGGATGCCGATGAACTTGGCTCGGTGCCGCCGCCAGGCACGATGAAAGGCATGCTGACCACCGGCACGGCTGCGCTGCTGGGCAAAGCGCCACAGCTGATGCTGGACAAGCTCGGCGAGCGTCTCGCATTCGAACGCACCGGCGTGCGTCTCTACGACGCGCTGATCGACAAGGTCGATGCGCTGGAAAAATCCGGCAGCGCGACGGTACCACTGCCGGTGCTGATCCAGATTCGCGAGGAAGAGGCACAGCATTTCGCCATCGTTGCGCGCGCCATCCAGTCGCTCGGCGGCGACCCGACTGTGCAGACGCCGTGTGCGGATCTGGCCGGCATCGAGTCAAGTGGTTTGCTGCAAGCGATTTGCGATCCGCGCACGACGGTGGCGCAGTCCCTGCATGCCGTACTGCTGATCGAAATGGCCGACAACAGCGGTTGGGAAATGTTGATCGCGCTCGCGAAGATGCAGCAGAACGACGCTATGGCCGCCGATTTTTCGTCGGCGCTGGCGAATGAACGCGATCATCTGCGCTTCATCCGCGAGGCCCACGAAACCGCGCTGTTCGGTGGGCCGCTGACAGGCTTACCTTGAGACTGACACGAGGTGCCAACAGACCCCGGGCGATGGATCAGTACGGCCTACGGCTGTTGCGTCCAGGCTGCAAACCTTGCGCTATTGATGTACTGAACTGTTGTGTTCAGGATTCATACCCATTCGCGATTTGATATCGGTCAGAGATTCTCCATATTCGCTGCGCAAACTGCGTTTGTCTCAAAGGCGATTCCTGATCTGTTCCTGTTCATCTGAAAGCGAGCCAACCATGACTACTCTGACCGCCACCGGCAACATCAATTACTTTCTCGATACGAATATCCGGGCGACCGTTGTCAACTCACTGCAATCATTCACCGATCTCGACTCCGTGACTTTTGTGCTCGGCAATTGCATTTTCGCAGTGATGACGGATAGTTCATCACTTGAGATCGAGTCGCCCAGTCGCGCCACGCTGATCCTTGACAGTGGTCCGGAACTAGGCACGGCAACGATGGAAGGGCAGGGGTTCGGCAGCAACTCCGGCGTCATTTCGAGCATCAGCTTCGATGCTCTCTATGACGACGCCTGGGACTGGAAATTTGTATCCAATGTGAGTTGGTCGGTGAATTCCATTCCAAAAGTCGGACCGGTCAAGGCCCTGGAGTGGTCTAACGAAGAGCTGGGTCAGCAGTTCGTCCTCAAAGGATCCATCAACGTCGGCGGCAACGGAGAGCCGTCCGGATTCATCACATCGATCACGGCCCACCGCGGTGACATTACCGTCCTGTTGAAGGGGAAAATAGATGTCGCGAATGGTGGTGACGGTCACATCAATCTCATACGTGTTTCGGATTCGGAAGGCGGTCGTGTGGCGTTGAAAGGAAATTACGATATAGCGGATCTGGGTTTTCTGACAGATCCCGATCCTGAAGTGCCTTCCCAAGGCACGCTGGAAAGCCTGCTGCAGAACGAGGACTTATTCGTTGGCCGTGACGTGATGCGCGTATCGAGCAATGAGATGATCTGGAACGGATTCGATGGCGACGACCTGATCATAGGTGGCGCTCAGGGTGATTCGCTGACAGGTGGCGACGGCGACGACAGGCTGAATGGTTTCAACGGCAATGACGAGCTGTCGGGTGGCAGTGGCAACGATCATCTGTCCGGTTTGGCTGACGATGATCGCCTCGACGGCGGCGAGGGTAATGACGTGCTGATCGGCGGCCTGGGGGCTGACGATTATGTTTTCGATGCGATGGGGCCCGCCCACGCGGATACGGTCAAAGGCTTTCGCGCGCAACAGGGTGACCGCATTGTTCTGGACAGCGAGGTGTTTGCATCACTGGCCGGCGGTATCCTGGACATCAACCTGATCAGTGGCGCGAATGCCGTCGCGCAGACCGAGGTTCAGTATCTGGTGTTTGATTCCAGCAGTCACAAGCTGTACTACGATGCTGACGGCAACGGTGGCGCGCCTGCCGTGCTGATCGCCACGCTGCCTGGCGTGAATGTGCTGACGGCGGAGGACTTCGAGCTCATCCCCCTGTAACCCGGATGCCGGCACCATCTTGCCGGCTCCGGCCCTGTCGTTTCCTGTCGCTCAGTGCAGACTGCCGCCCGGCTGCGTGCCACGCCCTGCGGCGGCCTGCGTCGATATCAGGTTCGCTTCATACGCTTGCATGCGCAGCGCGAGGTCCTGCAGGTCAATCCCGGCATTGCGGACCGCGGGGAACAACTGCTGCTCCTCCAGCTCCATATGCATCAGCACGCTATCCTGCAGCTGCTGCATCAGGTCGTCATACGCCGCTTCGCCTGGCTGCAGTTCCTGCAGTTGCACCAGCAGTTCATCAACATTCTGGTGGTCATCCTGGCATTTCTCGACCAGCGCAGGGTCGATATCCTGCACACGCGGATAGAACACCGCCTCCTCCAGCGACGTGTGCATTTGCAGGGCCTCGCAGATCTGTGGTCCGGCCTGCTGTTTGACGCGCTCATCCTGTGTGACCAGATAACGCTGCATCAGCTGGCGCACATAGTTGTGGTCATGCATCAGGGACTGCGTGGGATCGTCGAGCGGGAAATGGCCCCGGCTGCGTACCTGAAGATTGTCCTGCGCCATAGCTTCCTCCTTGGTTGAGAGCGTGCCTGCGATGCAGGCATACGCTGGTTCGGGCAAAATTCGACGCTGGCATCGCTGCAAAATTCCGCAACCGACAAGGAGAAATCATGCACATCCTCGGCATTTCCGGCAGTCTCAGAAGCGCTTCCCTGAACAGTGCCGCACTGCGCGCCTGTGCCGATGTCCTGCCGCCCGGCGTGACGCTATCGACTTTTGATTTGTCGCCGATACCGCTTTACAACGAGGACGTTCGTGCGCAAAGCTTGCCTGAAGTCGTGCAGCAATTGCGTGAACAGATACGGGCAGCCGATGCGCTGCTGATAGCTACGCCGGAATACAACTACTCGATTCCGGGCGTGCTGAAGAACGCGATCGACTGGGCATCCCGGCCGCCCGAGCAACCCTTCAGCGGCAAACCGGTCGCGTTGATCGGTGCAACCCCTGGAGGCTTCGGCACATCGCGCGCGCAGTACCATCTTCGCCAGGTCTTCGTGTACCTGAATGCGCACCTGCTGAACCAGCCGGAGGTCTTCATTTCGGCTGCGCCATCGAAGTTTGACGCCCAGGGCAAGCTGACCGATGCCGCCACATCCGAGCAGCTTGGCAAGATGCTGGCGGCGCTGTCCGACTGGGCACGGCGGCTACGCGCATGAGTCCTGAGCACGAAGACAATCACAACAACGATGCGGGTGGCCCAGCGCCGCTCCGGAGAAGCTGCATGATGACGAGGGGCATAAGGACATGGCGCGCCGCCTGCGTGGTGGCACTGGTCGGTATCGTGGCGGGGGCACACGCTCAGGTGATCGACTTGCGCACTGGTGACGAGATCAGCGAGCAGACGCTGGCAGACCGTTTGCGCGGCCAAGATATCGTGTTGTTAGGCGAGCTGCATGACAATGCCCAGCATCACCAGCGGCGCGGCGAGCTGATCGCCGGTTTTGCGCGACCCGGGACCACCGTGGTGGCTGAACACTTGCCAACCGGCGCGAAGGTGGCTGCCGCCGGTGTGCTGCGTGAGGATCTCGAGGCGGCCGGCTTCGATGCGCGTGGCTGGGGCTGGCCGCTGCATGAGGCCTTGTTTGCAGCCGTTCGCACGCGCGCACTGCCGCTGGTTGGCGGCAATTTGCCGAAGGGGTATTCGAAACAATTGATGACCAACGGCGAAACGGCGCTCACCGACGCGCTGTCGGGGCCCTATCGGCAGGCACCGCTAGTGCCGGCGGCCGTCGCGAAGCTGGACGGCGATCTGGTCGATGGGCACTGCGGACAATTGCCAGACAGGTATCTCGCGCCGATGCGGCTGATCCAGCGCGCGACCGATATCTCGATGGCCAATGCGCTGCTTGCGCAGACCCCGGCGGTCCTGCTGGCGGGTAATGGCCATGTGCGCAAGGACTATGGCGTGCCGCAGCTGATTAAAGTATTGGCACCTTCGCTGAAAATTTCCTCAGTCGGATTCTATGAGAGGCACGGCGAGCGGCAGGAACTGATAAAGTCTCTCGCCGACCGCTACGACTATGTATGGCTGACCGAGCCGACGGAGCGGGCGGACCCCTGCGAAAACTTCAAACTAAAATAATTATCAGCGAGACAACGCATGTTCAAATCCTTCTTCTTCTCTCGCCAGTGGCTGCTGTGGGCGTGGCCGGGCGCGGCGTTGATCATCCTCGGTACCTGGTATCAGGTCGAAATCGACGTAGCGATCAATGACTGGTTCGGCGGTTTTTACGATCTGGTGCAAAAGGCACTCGGCAAGCCCGGCGCGGTGACCCTGGATGAGTTCTTCGGTTTCCTGCTGACCTTCGCCAAACTTGCCGGCACCTATGTGCTGGTTGCGGTGATCCTCGGCTTCTACACCAAGCACTGGGTGTTCCGCTGGCGGCATGCCATGAACGATTACTACATGCTGCACTGGGGTAAGCTGCGGCATATTGAGGGCGCCAGCCAGCGTGTGCAGGAAGACACCAAGCGCTTTGCGGCGATCATGGAGTCCTTGGGCTCCAACATGATGGATTCGCTGATGACGCTGTTCGCCTTCCTGCCCATCCTGTGGAACCTGTCGAAAAAGGTGTCCGAGGTGCCGCTGCTGGGCCAGGTCGACCATGCGCTGGTCTACGTGGCCATCCTGTTCGCGCTGGCCGGCACGGTGGTGCTTGCGCTGGTCGGTATCAAGTTGCCCGGGCTCGAATTCAACAACCAGCGCGTCGAGGCGGCCTACCGCAAGGAGCTGGTGCATGGTGAAGACGACGGCGCGCGCGCCGGCGAGCCGGTCGTCCGTGACCTGTTCTCGCATGTGCGCACGAATTACTTCCGGCTGTTTTTCCATTACATGTACTTCGACGTTGCGAAGTTCACCTACCTGCAGTTCGGCGTGCTGGTGCCCTACATTGCGCTGGGCCCGACCGTGGTCGCCGGTGCGATCACGCTGGGCGTGATGCAGCAGATCGTGCGCGCATTCGGTCGCGTCGAGATGTCGTTCCAGTTCCTGGTGCGCAGCTGGAGCACCATCGTCGAGCTGATCTCTGTCTACAAGCGACTGCGCGCGTTCGAGGCGCAGATCGGTGGCAAGGCGGCCGCGACAGGCAGCGTTCCCGCCGCGGGCAGCGCGAACTCCTGAGCCTTGGATGCGCACTTCGACGCTGCAAGTTTGTGGCGTCGAAGTGCGCATCTGACCCTGCCGTCGTTTTTATATAGCCCACCCGTTGCCGAGCGGTCGGATGCCTCGCTCTGGAACGTCGGCCGTCAGCGACAGACGCTGGCGTCGGCACCGCCCCAGATGCCGTTTGCGCCATTTTTTTGCTGCGCAGTCTGTTCATACCAACCCACGCTGAAATCCTGCGCAAACTTGCCGGTGCCGCCGGCACGCCGGAAGCTGCCGCGCGCCTCGCCCGGCAGGTGCAGGAACTGATAGATCGCGACGTCGCCGTCACCGTCCATCACCGTGCAGGCGCCGGCCGCCTGTGCGCCGCCGTCCGGCAGTACGGTCACCGTGCCACCGCAGTTACCTGCCGGTCCATCGTAGCGCCCGCCCTGTTCCGAGTTGATCTGGGTGACGTTATGGAAGAGCACGACGCGTACGTTGTCGCCAAGCGCTGTCTGTGTGCCGCCTTCGGCCGGGTGACTGAGGTAAGTGCCGCAAGTGACTTCGGCCGTGGCTGGTAAGGCCGCCGCACATAGCAGCAGCGCAGGCAGTCCAAGGATTCGCTTCATGTCTTTCTCCTGTCATTGTCGTTATCGGATGCAGGCCGGATGGTGGGCCTGTCGCGCAGTGCGCAGTGGCAGGTTCACCGAGGAAGGCGTGGCTGTCAATCGAGACGGCGGCGGCCGGCGGCCTCCTGGTCCGCCGTCGCTGCGTGCTAAGATTTTTCCCCGAGCTGAGCTCAGCCCGACCAATGATGGAGACTCCGCGATGACAAGCACGCATGTATTCAGCCGCCGCCTGCCGGGCGCGCTGGCCGCGCTGGCGATGGTAATGGTGACGATGATGGCCTCGTCGGCGCTGGCGCTCGACGCCGCACAGGTGCCGCAGTCAAAGCAGACCAAACCCGGCTTGTATCTCGACGCCAGGGAGGCGCATGCGCTCAAGCAGCAGCTGGGCGACCAGGCGCTGATGATTGACATCCGTACCCGCGGCGAGGTCAGCTATACCGGCATGGCCACGCTGGTTGATGCGCATGTGCCGCTGCTGGAGCATCCGCCGAATGCGCCGTGGGACGACAAGGCCGGCCGCTTCAAGCTCGAGTACAACAACGATTTCGATGCCGAGCTTGCGCGCCGGATGGTGGCGAAGGGACTCGGCAAGGATGCGGCGGTGATCCTGATCTGCCGCTCCGGCGACCGTTCGTCGAAGGCGGTCAATCTGCTGGCCGAGCTCGGCTACACGAGGGTGTACACGGTGGTGGATGGCTTTGAAGGTGATGTCGCCAAGGATGGTCCGGACGCCGGCAAGCGCGTGGTCAACGGCTGGAAGAACGCCGGTCTGCCGTGGACCTACAGACTGGACAAGGACAAACTCTATCTGCCGGCTGCTGCACCCACGACGATGACCACGCCGGCGGCGACCCCGACGGCCAAATAGCGCCGCGCCGTCGGGTCAGCGGCGCAGCACGATCGCTACCAGCGTCAGCACGCAGAAGCCTGCGCCCGCGATGAAGGTCGATGCGGCGCCCAGGCTGTCCCACAGCAGTCCCGCGACCACGCTGGCGACCAGCAGTGCGATGCCGGACACCAGGTTGAAGAAGCCGAATGCGGTGCCGCGCAGATCAGGCGGCGACGCCTCGGCGACCATCGCCGCCAGCAATCCCTGAGTCATCCCCATGTGCACGCCCCACAGCGCCACGCCGGCCAGCAACGTCAGCGATGTCGGCGCCCTTGCCAGCACCAGATCGGCCGCCAGCAGCACCAGCAGGCCGGCCACCAGCAGGGTGTTGTGGCTGACACGGTCGGACAGCCAGCCGAACGGATAGGCGCACGCGGAATACACGACGTTCATCGCCACCATCACCAGCGGCACCAGCGCGAGCGCGATGCCGGCCTGTTCGGCGCGCAGCACAAGGAAGGCTTCGGAAAATCGCGCGAGCATGAAGGCCGCGCCGATTACGACGATCCACCAGTAACGGCCGCCCAGGCGTGCCAGGTTCGCACGCGTGACCGGATTGCCGCGCACTTGCGTATGTTCGACGCGTGGCTCGCGCACGCCAAGCAGCAGCACCAGCACGGACAGCAGACCGGGCACGAGCGCGACCCAGAACACGGCGCGGAAATCATTGTTCCAGGCCAGCATCAGCCCGACTGCGATCAGTGGTCCGAGGAAGGCCCCCACGGTGTCGAGGGATTGCCGCAAACCGAAGGCGGCGCCGCGGATATCGGGGGGCGTCAGGTCGGCGATCAGCGCGTCGCGCGGTGCGCCCCGGATGCCCTTGCCAATGCGGTCGACGAAACGCGCGGTGAGCACGAGTCCGCTGCCGGATGCGAGTGCGAACAGAGGCTTGGAGAGGGCACCCATCGTGTAGCCGAGCACGGCCAGCCCTTTGCGACGGCCAAGATAGTCGGAGAGCGCGCCGGAGAATACCTTGACGATCAGCGCGGTCGCCTCGGCGACGCCCTCGATCACGCCCACCATCAAGGCGCTTGCGCCGAGCGTACCGACCATGAACAGCGGCAGCAGGCTGTGGATCATCTCGGACGACACGTCCATCAGCAGGCTGACGAAGCCGAGCGCCCAGACACCGGCTGGAATCTGCCGCCGCGCGCCGAAGGATGCTCGTGGTTCTTCTGATGTCATCGCAGTAAATAAAAATGCCCGCTGGTAGACCAGCGGGCATTGTATCGGCAGATCAGACGGCTTACTGCTTGACGGCTTCGAGCGCGATGTCGATGCGCACGTCGTCGCCGACGTGCGGCGCATACTTGCCCATGTTGAAGTCGGTGCGCTTGACCGTAGTGTGCGCGTTCGCGCCGATGGCGTCCTTCTTCTGCATCGGGTGCGGCATGGCGAGGAACGAGCTGACGGTCAGCACGACTTTCTTTGTGACGCCCTTGAGCGTCAGGTTGCCCTCGATGGTCGCCGGCTTGTCGCCGTCAAAGGTCACCTTGGTCGACTTGAAGGTCGCGGTCGGGTGCTTTGCGGTGTCGAGGAAGTCTTCGGCCTGAATGTGCTCGTCGAACAGCTTGGAACCAGTGTCGACCGATTTGGTGTCGATCACGATGTCCACCGAGCCGGTCTTGGCGGCCTTGTCGAACACCACGGTGCCGGTAGTCTTGTTGAAGCGCGACAGCTGCACCGAGTAACCGAGGTGGTTATACGAGAAGCGCGGGAAGGTGTGCGAGTTATCGATCACAAAGGTTTCAGGCGCGGCCATGGCGGGAGCGCTGACGGCGGCGGCGAGAAACAGTGCGGTGGCGAATTTGCTGAGGTTTTTCATGGATTTTCTCCGTTAAGTCGATGGGGGATCATTTTGCCGCGGTGGCGGTGATGCGGAACTTCACTTGCACGTCGTTGGCGACGATGTCGAACTTGGCCCATGGTCCTTCGCCAATGGCGAAGTCCCCGCGCCGTATCGTGAAGCCGCCCGTGAACACGCCGCTGTTGCCCTGCTGCGTGAACGTGGCCGGCACCACGATGTCCTTGCTTTTGCCCTTGATGCTCAGGCGCCCGCTCAGCTCGTAGCGGTTGCCGCCGAGTGGCTTCACGGCGGTCGATGCGAACGTCGCTTTCGGGAAGTTCGCGATGTGGAACCAGCTCTTGCCGCCAACTTCCTCGTCGGACTCGGCCGCGCCAGTATCGATACTGGCCAGGTCGATGTCGAGCGTCGCCTTCGCTTTCGCCGGCTGCGCCGGGTCGAATGCCAGCTGGCCACTGAACTTCCTGAAGCGGCCGTCCATCGAGACGCCCATCTGCTGGTAGCTGAAGCCGATGCTGCTCTGCTGCGACTGTACCTGATTGAACTCGATCGCGTGTGCGAGCGGTGTGGCCAGGGTTAAGATAAGTATGGATTTCAGTATGAAACTGTTCATTGGATGTTCTCCCGGGTTGTGTCAGTGCGGCGCGCTGGCAGCATTCTTGCCAGCACGTCGTCGCGATCGATGAAATGGTGTTTGAGCGCAGCACCCACATGGGCGACCAGCACCGCCACCATTGCCCAGCTCAGCAGCGCATGCAGGTCAGCCAGCTGCGCGCCGAGTGCCTTGTCCTTGCCGATCAGGTCGGGTATCGGCAACACGCCGAACCAGACGGTCGGCACGCCTTTGGCCGAGCTCATCAGCCAGCCCGACACCGGTATCGCGAGCATCAGCAGATACAGCGTCAGATGACCGGCGTGTGCCAGCTGTTGCTGCCGCCTTGACATCTGCCAGGGCAGTGGCGGTGGCGGGAACGCGAGACGCCAGGCGACTCGCACCAGCAACAGCACAAACACGGTCACGCCGGCCCACTTGTGCCATGAGTAGAGCTGCAGTTTTTGCGGTGACAGCGGCAGCTCGCGCATGTACAGCCCCAGTGGGATCAGCCCCAATATCAGCAGCGCCATCAGCCAGTGCAGACCTTTGGCGGTGCCGCGGTAGTGCGGCGGTGGAGAGTCGGACTTCATTCTGCGGTTCCTTTATTGCACCGGCGTGAACGCATACGCATCCATCGCCAGCACATAGTCGTTGATGCCGGTGTGCAGGTGTTCGACTTGCGCGGCACTGCCGGCGGCGCCCAGCGCAACGTACAGTGGCTGCAGGTGCTCATCGCTCGGATGGGCGCGCACGGCTTGCGGTGCCTGGCGCCGGTAGTCCAGCAGCGCCTCGATGTCATGCGCTTGCAGCCGCCCGGTCAGCCAGGCGGGAAAGTCGTGCACATAGTCGAGGCCGGCGCCGCCGGAGGCGCGCGCCAGCCGGTAGTCACCGAGGTTGTGCGTCACATTGCCGGAGCCGACCACCAGAAAGCCCTGTGTCGTCAGCGGTGCCAGCGCCTGCCCGAGCCGGTAGGCACCCGCCACGCCTAGGCGGCTTTGCAGCGACAGCGGTATGACCGGCACATCGGCGTCCGGATACATCAGTCGCAGCGGAATCCAGGCGCCGTGGTCCAGTCCCTGCGCCGGCGCCTCGTGCGCCGGCAGCCCGGCTGCCTTCAGCGCAGCCGCCACTTCGCGTGCGGCCTCCGGGCAGCCGGTCGCCGGGTAATCGATCTCGTACAGCTCGGCGGGGAAACCGTAGAAATCATGGATGGTTTCCAGCCGCTCGCCGGTGCCTACCATGGGCTCGCTGGTGTCCCAGTGTGGGCTGATCATCACCACCGCCCGCGGTCGCGGCAGGCTGGCCGCAATGTGCGCCAGTGCAGCACCGGCCGGACCGGGGCGCAGCGCGAAGGTCGGCGCGCCATGCGGGATAAACAGCGTAGGCAAGGGATTCATGCAGCACTCCTCGAAATGGAGATGCGAGAGTAAACCGGCGGATTGGTTTGAAATAGGGGACAATTCGCAAATCATTATTGCGTTGAGGGCAACAATGGATAGACTCGCGGCAATGCACACTTTCGTCCGCGTTGCTGAGCTGAACAGCTTCTCGGCGGTCGCGCTGCAGCAGGGCGTGGCACGTTCTGTTGTCACGCGTCAGGTCGCCGCACTCGAGGAACATCTGGGCGTCAAGCTGATGGCGCGCAGCACGCGACGGCTGACGCTAACGTCGGCCGGTGCGGCTTTTCTTGAGAAATGCCGGGTGATCCTGAATCTGGTCGAGGCCGCCGAGGCCGGGGTGGCAGAGCAGCGGCAGCTGGCACGCGGCAATATCCGTGTGAGCCTGCCCTTGTCTTACGGGCTGGCGCGCATGGTGCCGCTGCTGCTGGATTTCGCGCGCGCCCATCCCGAGGTGTCACTGGCGATGGATTACACCGACCGGCGCGTGAACCTGATCGAGGAGGGTGTCGATCTGGCGATCCGCATTACCGGCAAGCTGCCGCAGACGGCGGTGGCGCGTCGCATGGGCACGATACGGATGCACACGGTGGCGTCGCCGGATTATCTGGCGCGCTTTGGCCGGCCACGTCATCCGTCCGAGCTCGCGCAGCATGAGTGTCTGGGCTACACCGGCAGTGGCGCGCAGCCGAGCTGGACTTATCGCATCGATGACGCCTGGGTGCCGTTCACGATGGCGGCGCGCATCAACGCCAGCAATGGCGAGGCGCTGACCGAGGCGGCCGCGCAGGGTTTCGGCATCACGATACAGCCGGATTTCATTGTTGATCCCTACCTTGCCGACGGACGCGTGGTCAAGGTGCTGGAAGCCTTTGCGATGCCTGAGCTGGGCATCTACGCCGTGTTGCCCGGCAACCGGCAGGTGCCGCACCGGGTACGCGTACTGATCGATCATCTCGCTGCGCGTATCGGCGCGACATCGCCGTCCGGATTATCATGACGCGCTCGCACTCGGCCAGCTTGTCGCGCCAGATCCCAATGCCTGAATGTGCCCTCTGGGCCGCGCCTTGGGCGTCCCTTGTCTGGTGTGATTCATCCGTCGAATTCGCGGCCCTCGTTTCATTCGCCCTGGCCTTTGCTCATCGCCCCGATGTCCATGATTCCTGAGCTGCCTGTCGCTGCCTTCGCGCTGCTTGACGATACCCGCGCCACCGCTGACGGTGGGGCACAGCGGCGTTCGCGGCTCTATGTGGCGCCGGTCGGCACGCTTGTGCTGCACGAAGGCGATGACACCGATGGGTTCTTTGCAGCACTCGATGACGCGCTGGCGCAGGGACGCTATGCCGTCGGCGCGTTCAGCTTCGAGATGGGTTATGGTTTGCAGCGACTGCCGTCTGGTCAGCCGGCGGGCACGACGCTGGCGACGGTCATGCTGTTCGAGCGCTGCGAACAGCTGACGCCGGACGATGTCGGTGCGTGGATAGCGCAGCGCGCGGTCGGTGCGTCGTATGCGGTGACGCGGCTGCAGGCGGCGCTGACGGAATCGGACTTTGCCGCTGCAATCGGCGAGATCCATCGCCAGATTGCAGCAGGCGATACTTACCAGGTGAACTTCACCTTCCCGATGCGCTTCGACATGCACGGCGATCCGGTCGCACTGTACGCCGCGCTGCGCGCGCGCCAGCCGGTTCCCTATGGTGCGCTACTCGGGTTTCCGGACGGACAGGCCGTGCTGTCCTTGTCGCCCGAATTATTCATCAGTCACTCGCAAGGTCATTTGCTGTGCCGGCCGATGAAGGGAACGGCGGCCGCCAGTGGCGACGCGGCTACCGATGCGCAGCGCGCGCAGGCATTGCGCAGCAGCGACAAGGAGCGCTCCGAAAACCTGATGATCGTCGATCTGCTGCGTAATGATCTCGGACGCATCGCGCAGACGGGTTCAGTGAACGTTCCGGAGCTGTTCGCGGTCGAGCGCTTCGGCGCGGTGTTGCAGATGACGTCCACCATCACCGCGTGCATGCGTGACGACGTCAGCCTGCGGCAGCTGTTCGATGCGCTCTATCCTTGCGGCTCGATCACGGGTGCGCCGAAGCGGCGCACGCTGCAGATCCTGCAGTCGCTGGAGCGCTCGCCGCGTCGGCTGTATACCGGTGCGATTGGCTGGTTCGATCCGCCCGCAGACGGGCGTCGGCTGGGCGATTTCATGCTGTCGGTGCCTATCCGCACGCTGCTGCTGGATGCGCCTGACGCCAACGCGCGCCGGTCAGGCGAGATGGGCGTGGGCGCGGGCATCGTCTACGACAGCGATGCGCGTGCCGAGTATCAGGAATGTCTGCTGAAGGCGCGCTTCCTGACCGGCGCGGCGCCGGGCTTTGAACTGTTTGAGACGATGCGGGCAACGGCCGGCGCTTGCCCGCTGCTGGAACGACATCTCGCACGCTTGTCGGCGTCCGCTGCAGCACTGGGTTTTGCGTACGATGACACGATGGTGCGCGAGCGCATTGCCGTCACCTGCGCCACGCTCGAGACAGGCCGCGATTACCGGCTGCGTATAGCGCTGGTCTCCGATGGCGGTCTGCAGGTCCGCTGTGCGCCGGTCGAGCCATTGCGGCAGCCGGTGCGCGTGCTGCTATCGCCGCTGCGCATGCCGGCCGATGATGTACTGCTGGCGCACAAGACCACGCTGCGCCGGACCTATGATGCAGGCTGGCAGCAGGCCGAAGCCGCCGGTGCCTTCGATACCCTGTTCTTCAACGAGCGTGGCGAGTTGACCGAGGGTGGGCGCAGTAATGTCTTCGTGCGGATCGGCGGTCGCTGGGTCACGCCGCCGCTTTCATCGGGCCTGTTACCGGGCGTGATGCGCGCCGAGCTGCTGGCCGATCCTGACTGGCATGCTACCGAGCGCCTGTTGAGCCTGCAGGATTTGCGCGACGCCGATGCAGTCTGCGTCTGCAATGCGTTGCGCGGTGTATTGCGGGCCGAGGTGGTGTGGGACGACAGGTTTGCCCCGGAAGGATGAGCTGAGCCGGTTTTTCCTGGCTCATTGAGGGCACATCGACGAGGCACATCGGCAGGGCACATCGGTGCGCCTCATCGCTGTGGCGGGTGATCGTCCTGCCATCACCGCAGCGGATCGGTCGTTCATCCGCCGTGAATGATTGCGTGTTCATTTTTCCACCAGCGACTCGCGCACGGTCTTGACGATCGGCTTCAGCAGGTAGCGCAGCACCGTGTTGCTGCCGGTCTTCACTTCAACGGTCGCGGTCATGCCGGGCTGCAGGTCGATGGCCTGGCCGGCCTGACCGCTGTTGCCTGAGAAATGCCGGTCGCCGGCCTTGACCTGCACGCGGTAGTAAGCCTGTTCGCCCTGCTTCAAATCTTCGGTCAGCGTGTCCGGGCTGATGTAGCTGACGGTGCCGTCCAGCCAGCCGTAGATCGTATAGTCGTAGGCATCGATCTTCACGCTGGCGGACTGGCCGATTTTCACGAACGCGATGTCGGCCGGCCGCACGCGTGCTTCGACCAGCAAATTGTCGTCCAGCGGTACGATCTGCATCAGTTCTTCCGAGGGCTTCAGCACACCGCCCAGCGTGGTCACACGGATGTTTTTTACCAGCCCGTTGAGCGGCGCACGGAATTCGGCACGCGATAGCAGATCGGCGCGCTGCGCGAGCATCTGCTGCACGCCGGCCAGCTCCTCTTCTGCGCGTGCCAGTTCGGCCTGCGCGTCCTGAAGGTACTTGTTGTTGCGGTTGGTGATTTGCGCCTGCAATTCGGCGACCTGGCGCTCCAGCTTGAGAAGGTCGGCCTGTGGCGCATCGCCGGTCTCGACGAGTGGCGCGACCATCGCCAGCTCGCGCTTCGCCAGCGCCAGCATGGACTGTAATGCCTCGGTCTCTTCATGGATGGACGCACGCCGCTGCTTCAGCAGTGCCTGCTGGCTTTCCTGAAATTGCGGATAGCCCTTGATGTCAGCGCCAAACGATGGATCGCCGCCGGACAACTCGGCGCGCAGTCGCGCCACGGTTGCCTGCAGGGCGACCGCGCGCGAGCGTGTCTCGAAGTAGCCTGCGCGCAGCTTGGTTGCATCCAGTCTCGCCAGTAACTGCCCGCGTGCCACCTTGTCACCTTCTTTTACCAGCAGCGCTGCCAGTACGCCGCCGTCACTGGCCTGAATAATCTGGGTACGCGAACCGGCAATGATCTGTCCCGGCGCGCGCGTCACCTGCTCCAGCTCCGCCTGCCACGCCCATGCCAGAAAGCAGAGTAAGGTCAGCAGGCTGCTCCAGACCACCCAGTTCGGGTGAGTACGGCGCTGGCGATGTGCCCTCAGGTCAATCGGGCTCTCGCGTAATTCCGCGGTGTCGTGCGGTTGCGGCTTCATGCCGGCACCGGATGGGGGGCTGCCTGCGTCTGGCCGCTGGCGAGCCGGGCGAGTACATCGGCACGTGGGCCGTCAAGCACGATACGTCCCTGATCCATCACGATGATGCGACCGACCAGCCGCAGCAGGCTGGCCTTGTGCGTGACGACGACCAGTGTCGCCTGCGCCGGCAGCGCCGCGATGACCTGGTGCATCACCTGTGCCTCGAGATCGCCATCCATCGCTGCGGTCGGCTCGTCGAGCAGCCAGACGCGCGGTTTGGCGAGCAGTAGCCGCGTCAGTCCTACGAGTTGTCGCTGTCCGCCGGACAGTCCGCGACCACCCTCGAAGATCGGCAGGTCGAGTCCCTGCGGATGCGCGGCGAGTACACGGTCGAGCCCGGTCAGTGTGGCCGCGCGCAGGATCTCGCCGTCGGGTGGTGGTGCCAGTCCCAGCGTGAGGTTGTCGCGCAGCGTGCCGCGCAGCAGTCGCACATCCTGCGGCAGGTAGGCAATCTGCTCATGCAGAAACTCCGGCGCGATCAGCGCCATGTCCACGCCGTCGAGAAATACTTTGCCAGCGCTCGGGCGGTACAGGCCGGACAGCAGCCGGATCAGCGTCGATTTGCCGGAGCCGACCGGACCGATGATCGCGGTGCGTTCGCCGGCGTTCAGCGTGAGTCTGAACGGATGCAGTGCGGGCAGCTTGCCGTCAAACGAGAAGCTCGCGCCGTCCAGCCTGATTTCGCCCGCGCAGGCGGAAGGAATGATGCCACCCCCGTTTTCGTGGTCGACCGGCAGCGCCATGATGTCGTCGAGCCCTTTCAGCGCTTCCTGTGCATGCTGCCATTGCGAGACCAGTGTGGCGATCTGCGTAATCGGCGACAGCGCGCGGTTGCTGAGGATGGAGCAGGCGATCAGCGCGCCCATCGTGATCTGTCCTGTGCCGACCATCCAGGCGCCGGCGCCGATGATGGCGACGTAGCAAAGCTGCTGCAGTAACTGTGCAACATGCGCTGAAGTCGTCGACAGATCACGCAGGTCGAGTTCCAGCGCGGATGCCGATGCGGTCAGCCGGCGCCACGCCTGCATCATCTTCCATTCGGCACCGGCCGCTTTGATGCTCTCGATACCGTCGATCACGTCGACCAGCAACCCATTCTTGTGGCGGGCATCTTTCAGCTGTCGCTGGGTCAGCCGGCGCATACGCCAGTTGAGCCAGGCCGACGAACCGATCACGACGGGCAGCAAGAGCAGCGGTATCCACGCGAGTGGTCCGCCGATCACGCCGATCACCACGATGAACAGCAGACCGAACGGCAGGTCGGCGATCAGGAACACAGTGGATGAGGTCATGAAATTGCGCACCAGCTCGAACTGCCGCACTTGTGCGGCGAAACTGCCGACCGCCCGAGGTCTGGCTTCCATGCGGATGTCGAGCATGCGGCCAAAGAACACGTCCGACAGTTCCTCTTCGATGGCCTTGCAGCCGCGATCGACCATCACTGAGCGCACCTGCTTGAGGACGAATTCGAACAGCACCGCGATCGCAACACCGACGGTCAGCGCCATCAGCGTCGAATGCGCTTGCGTCGGTATCACGCGGTCGTACACCTGCAGACTGTAGAACGATGCGCCCAGCCCCAGCATGCTGACGACGAAGGTGGCGACTATGGCTTCAACGAACACTTGCCGACGCTGCCCGATCGCATGCAGGAACCACTGCCGCGCGCTGCGCGGTGTAGCAAGCGCCACGCCATCCGCAGCCGACATGCCAGCCGTGCCGGCGACGCCCGCCCTATCGTCGGCTGTTGGCGACTGCGGCTTGGCCCTCAGCCGCAGCAGCAGTCCCTGCGCAAGTGTGGCGCTGGCCAGCTCGACGGACTTTCCGTCGCTTTGCTCACACGTGTAATTGCCAGCACTGCTGCGGCCGCGAACGATCAGTGCCAGCTGGTGATCGGCGGCGATCCACAGTAGTGGCAGGTGCTCCCGACTGGGTGCTCCGGACACCAGCGCTGCTGCACCGTCCGGGAATGCGGATAACCACAGGGCGGCTATTTGCTCGTGCAGCACCGCAAGGCCGGTGGCGGCGCTGTCGAACCGATGTGCCGGCATCGCATGGCCAAGTCCGGCCGCGATGCGCGACAGCAGTACTGGCAGCTGGTCTGGGCAGTTGGCGGCATCCGCGTCCGCGCGAGCTTGTACGGCCTTTGGCAGGGACATCACTCGGCGATCTCGTAATCTGGACGGAACTGACGCGCTGCCAGTCGTCCGCTGATGATTTCCAGCCTCAGCACGGCCGAAAAGCGCTGCCACCGGGCGTCGGCCAGCGCGTATTGCGCCTGTGTCGCGTCGCGCCGCGCGAGCAGCACTTCAAGCCAGGTACGGCGGCCGGCCGGATACTGTCGCAGGCAGGATTCGTACACCTGCTGGGTGGAACTGACCAGCTCTTTCAACAACGCTTGCTCGGCATGTGCGGATTCCGCGAGATGCCAAAGGCTGCGCACTCGATCGACGATTTCGCGCCGTGTCGTTTCACGCGAGTGAATCGCGCCGCTGCGCCGCTGCTGTGCTTCGCTGATCGAGGTCAGCGATGACAGGCCGCTGCCCGGCTGAAAAGTGACGCCGACGAAGATCTGGTCGCTCGGGTAAACGTTGCCTCCGCCGAAGATTCTCTGATAGCGCAGCGCCAGGGACGGCATCAGGCTGCTCTTCGACACGGCGATCGCCTGGTCCGCCACGCGTTCTTCGGCGCTGAGGCGGGCGAGTTGCGGTGCCTGGTCGAGCGATGCATCGAGCGCTTCATCGAGCATCCCAAGCGTCAGTCTGGGCATGCGTGGTATCGCCAGCTCGCCGAACTTGCGCCCGACCAGTATTTCGAGCTGCGTGCCGGCGTTTTGCCTCTGCAGGGTCATCTGCAGCTGTTCCCCCTGTGCCTGTTGCAGGCGCGCGCGCACATTGATGCTGTCGCTACGCGGGCTGATGCCGCTGGCGACGCGCCGCTCGATCATCTCGGAAAGCTTGCCATAGTCGGCAATGGCCGCTTCGGCCGCCGCGAGCCGTGCCTGCAGCCGCATGGCTTCCGAAAAGGTCGCCACGGTTCGATCAAGAACCAGCTGGCGCGCTTCGGCAACACCCGAGCGTGCCACGTCAACTCGCGCCTCGGCCGCCTGAATGCCGGCGTCGATGCGACCGCCTGCCCACAGCGGCTGTTCGATTTGCAGCTCCGTCAGCGTGTGTCCCAGCGGACCGCGCGATGACGACATCGATACGCCGGGCCAGCGTTGCCAGCGCGCGCCATCGAGGCTGAATTCGCTGGCGTTTTGTTCCGCAAGTTTCAGCGCGACCGTCGGATGGGTGTCCGCAGCTGCGCGCAAGGCTTCATCGAGCGTGAGCAAAGCCAGTGTGGCGCTGGGTGCGGGGGATGGTCTTGCCGAATCGGCTGCCATTGCGGAAAACATTTCGGCGGTGGACATGCAGGGTCCTAGCAGCAGGGGTGCCAGCAACATCGAGTGCAGCGCAATCGCAGGTCGGTTCATCGTCAATCCCCCGTAAAGATCGGCTCTGCGGTGATCGCGCCGCAGTGAGGTGGCATCGATGATTCTGCGAGAGTTTTTCATCCATTTGAATGAGGGATTTGTCTTGTCGGAGTACCACCTCCGGAGGACAGCGCGGGTTCCTGGATGTTTCCCTGTAGAACGCCGTCGACCCGGATGCCCCACTGCCAATGCGGTGATGTGCCAGTAATCACGTGGCGTTTGCTCCGAAGTACACCGGACTTGCTTGTCATCGCGGGTATTGAGCCGTCTCTTGATGCGGGCAATGTGTATTGCAATTGCAACAACTTTGCGATGCCGATGATGCATCATCCGCCTGCACAATTGAAGCGACACCGCCACAAATCGAGCAGTCCGTTGTGCATTTGGAACAGTATGGGAGAGGAACGATGGCCAAACGTGAGGCGAGTCGGTTCAAGCTGCTTAAGCGTAGTCCGGGAGGAAAGATTTCTTCACAGGATCTCCATACCGATGTCGTTCAAGTCGAGGGTTCCCATGCATACACCGTCATCGAGGTCGAGACGGGAAAGCTTCCGGTCAAATTGCAGGCCACGCGGATTGGACCGGACTTGCAGGTGTTTGCCAATGGTGAGCCGGTCGTTCGGCTCGAAGGTTTCTATTTGCAAGCGAATGGCAATACGGCATTTGATGGATCGGGTGAGCTGTTTACGCAAGCGACTGCCAACTATGCCAATGGCTATGCATTGCTGACCGGCGCTCCGCTGGACGCAAGCGAGCAAGTGATCGTCGGCGCATCCGGCGCGATGCCCGCCGCATCGGAGGGCGAGGGATCCTCGCTGCTTGGAATCGGCGCCTTGCTGGGATTGGGAGCCGTCGCTGCCGGACTGGGTGGACGTGGCGGGGATGGGGCCGGCACGCCACCACCACCACCACCGCCACCACC